>Ga0315282_10000177_pt1 | contig 129236 bp, 146 predicted proteins | sample YL17G07_20_MG_FD_203693 | JGI IMG/M metagenome (GOLD analysis project Ga0315282, IMG submission 203693) | Sediment microbial communities from Yellowstone Lake, YNP, Wyoming, USA - YL17G07_20 | ecosystem: Environmental > Aquatic > Freshwater > Lake > Sediment | place: USA: Wyoming | collected... | reverse complement strand
TTGTATCCACAATTGGGATAGAAAGGGAGAGGATACTTAAGTACGTCGAGTACCAAGGACGACAGGATTCAGGACAAGCGAAGCTTGAGTTTTAAAAGAACCACGAGCTTGCTCGTGGGTATCTATATAATAAAATTGACATGGATTCCAGCCTGCGCTGGAATGACGGTGTTAGAGTATTGCGCTCCCCAGACCTTGAATTGTCTCTGATTTAATGCTAAAGTTTATACAGTGCGGAAACCAGCTATAACTAAAGCTAGAACCAGGAGGTAGCTATCCCCGATTTTAACGGGGGTAGCTTTTTTAATGCTTATGGCTGAGAAGATAAAACTGACAATCGACGGAATTTCGGTAGAAGTTGAGAGAGGTGCCACGGTGCTGGGGGCGGCGCAGAGCGCCGGCATCTATATTCCTACGCTGTGCTATCACCCGAGTCTCCAGCCCTACGGCGGCTGCCGACTCTGCATCGTGGAGATTGAAAACATGCGCGGCCTGCCCACGTCCTGCACCACGCCAGCCACCAACGGCATGAAAGTTACCACCAGTACACCACAGCTCCAGGAATTACGGCGGTCCTTCTTACAGCTAATCCTGACCGAGCATCCCAACGCCTGCCTTACCTGCCACCGACGTGAGCGCTGCGGTCCTTACGATATCTGCCTGCGCCATGTCTCCGTCACCGAGCGGTGCGTTAGCTGCCCCAACAACAAACAGTGCGAACTGCAGTACTTGGTGGACTACATCGGGATTGAAGAAGTAACCCTTCCGTACAAATATAAGGAGTTGCCTGCGGACTTTACGCGGGAGCCCCTCATCCGGCGCGACTATAACCTCTGCGTTCTCTGCGGACGCTGTGTGCAGATGTGCGCCGATGTCAGAGGCATCGGGGCTATCGGCTTCGCCAACCGCGGTTTCGACACGGTAGTCAGTACGGCTTTCGACCGGCCTCTCCAGGACTCGGGGTGTCGCTTTTGCGGGGCCTGTGTCGAGGTCTGTCCCACCGGCGCCCTGATGGATACCGAGGCTACCTACAAGCCCGACTGCGAATGGGAAGAGGTGGCTGTGCCCTGTAAACACGCCTGCCCCGCCGGTATCAATGTGCCGCTTTACGTGTACCTCGCCGGCGAGGGTAAGTTCCAGGAATCGCTCGCCATCGTCCGAGAAAAAGTCCCTTTCCCCGGGGTGCTGGGGCGCGTCTGCATTCATCCCTGTGAAGAAGCCTGCCGGCGCAGCGCCCTGAACGACCCCATATCTATCAAATTCCTGAAGCGTTTCGTGGCCGACCGTGATTACGGCTTCTGGAAGAATCGTGCCCGGAAGCTCCCCCCGACCGGTAAGAAAGTGGCTATCATCGGCTCGGGACCGGCGGGACTGACCGCGGGCTATTACCTGGCGAAGGCAGGCCATGCCGTGACCGTGTTCGAGCAGTTCTCTAAAGCCGGCGGTATGATGCGCGTCGGCATTCCGGACTACCGTTTGCCGCCGGCAGTGCTCGACGGCGAAATCGATATCATTAAAGAAGCTGGAGTTGATATAAAGCTGAATACTAAAATTGAGTCCATCGACGGGTTATTCGACCAGGGTTATGAAGCTGTCTTTCTGGCGCCGGGGGCGCACCGGGGGCAGAGCCTGGGCGTCGAGGGAGACAAACTCCCCGGCGTTTTCGATGGTGCTTCGTTCTTAAGAGATGTAAATCTCGGGGTCAAGGTGAATGTAGGCAATAAGGTGGCGGTCATCGGCGGCGGCAATGTAGCTATTGATGGTGCCCGTGTCGCCCTGCGACTTGGCGCTAAAGACGTACGCATGCTTTACCGCCGCACGCGGGCCGAGATGCCCGCCAGCCCGGAAGAGGTGGAGGCGGCGCTGGAGGAGGGCATTAAAATAGACTTTCTCACGGGACATGTCAAAGTAAGCCAGAAAAACGGGCAGCTTGTCCTGACCTGCAACCGGATGGAACTCGGCGAACCTGATGCCAGCGGGCGGCGTCGTCCGGTGCCGATTAAGGGAAGCGAGTTTGATGTAGATTATGATGTCATCATCGGCGCTATCGGGCAGGCACCGGAGATTCCGGCCGGATTCAAAGTAAAGACTGGGAGAGGCAACACCATTCAGTGTGAATCTAAGACCCTGGCTACCAGCCGGAAGGGAGTCTGGGCGGGCGGCGATGCCGTGACCGGGCCGGACTCGGTTATCAGGGCGATTGCAGCCGGCAGGACGGCGGCCATCTCTATCGATAAGTATCTCGGCGGCAGCGGCATCATTGACGAGGAATTGACCACGGAGAGGCGAATCGGCTTATGCGCCGGGATTACCGCCGAGGATTTCCCTGACCTGCGCCGTGTCAGGATGCCATGCCTGCCTCCGGAGCGGGTAATCGGCAACTTCACCGAGGTTGAGACCGGCTTGCTTAACGATGAAGCCGTGGCCGAGGGTAAGCGCTGTTTCCAGTGCGGTTTCCGACTTCAAATAGCGCTGGCGCCGCGACCGCCCGCTGCCAGTGAAAAGAAGGTGGCAGAGTCGGAGAAAATGAAGTCCGCCGTTTAGTCTTTCAAATAATTTGTCTATTTGATATCTATTTCACTCAATTAGGAGGGATTCTCCCCCATCTGAAGCGGGGTATTTATTAATATGACCAGCGATTCCAGTACCGCTGTTAAAAGGCCTATTATACTTATCATATCCACAGCAACGGCTTTTATTACGCCGTTTCTGTCGGCTGCCGTCAATATAGCCATACCGACCATACGCCGGGAATTCGCTTTGGAAGCGGTGGTGATGACATGGGTCGGCACGATATATTTCCTGTCCATCGCCGTGGTCCAGGTGCCTTGCGGGCGGCTGGCTGACATCTACGGGCGGAAAAAGCTCTTCGTAATGGGGCTGTTGCTGACTATCTTTGCCTCTTTTCTCGGGATGTTTGCCAGCTCGGTGGCCATGCTGCTTATCAGCCTGGCTCTGATGGGGATGGGTTCCGGGATAATGTTCAACAACAGCATCTCCATCCTGACTTCGGTGTTCCCTGCCGATAGGAGAGGACGCGCCCTGGGGATAAGCACCGCCGGAACGTATACCGGGCTTTCGATGGGACCATATATCGGCGGGGTCCTCACCAAGGCATTCGGATGGCAGAGCATCTTCATACTCAGCGGCTTTCTTTCCGTGGTATTGCTGGCGCTCGTGTTTTATGCTTTGAAGGGGGAGTGGCGTGAGGCCGAGGGAGAAAGGTTTGATGTTGTCGGTTCTATTACTTATGCTGTTTCCATCGTCCTGTTCATGTACGGTTTCTCCTCGCTGCCTTCCGTGCACGGAATCGTCCTGTTTTTACTCGGAGGGACGGGTTTGATATTATTCGCGCGCTGGGAGGCGAGGACTAAAAGCCCCATTTTTAACCTCAGCCTTTTTAGAAAGAACAAGGTCTTTTTCTTCTCCAATCTGGCGATATTTATATCTTATATCGCCACCTTTGCCGTCAGTTTCCTGCTGAGTCTCTACCTGCAATATATTAAAGAGTTGAAACCGGATAAGGCCGGGCTGATTTTGATTACTGCCTCGGTATTGATGGCCATCTTCACACCGATTTCCGGGCGGGTTTCGGACAGAATCGAACCCAGATTGGTGGCCTCGGTGGGGATGTCGCTCAACTGCGTGGCACTGCTACTGCTCGTTTTTGTGAACGGCGGCACGGCCCTGTGGTATATCATGGTCGCCCTGGCGATTAACGGCCTCGGCATCGGTATTTTTGCCTCGCCGAATACCAATGCGATTATGGGCTCGGTGGAAAAGAAATCCCTGGGGGTGGCTGCCGGTACGCTGGGAACGATGCGGACGGCCGGGATGATGGTCAGCATGGGTATTATGATGATACTGTTCTCACTGTATATCGGCCGGGCTGAGATTACCCCGGTATACTATCCGCAGTTCCTGACGAGCGTCAGGACGGGCTTCATCATCTTTACGGTTGTCAGTATCTTAGGATTGTTTTGCCAGCTGGTTGCCCGGAGTGCTGACAGGGCGCTCAGGTCTGAGTAGCCCTCTTGAACCCCGGTACCGAGAATTATTTTATCTTTTTACAAAATTTCTGTTTTATCCGTACGTTTTCACCTGAAGACATGCTAAAATAGCACAGATACTCCAATTTATTCAGGAGTAGATAGTGGAAGGTCTGGGCATCGGGCTTGACCTGCTTATCGTTCTCGTCACGGCCATAGCTGGTGGTATGCTGGCCCGTCGGTTACGTCTCCCTGTTCTCCTGGGATATCTGGCGGGGGGCATCGCTGTCGGTCCCTATGGCCTGGGACTCGTCCACGAGACCGCGTCGATTGACAACCTGGCGAATATCGGCGTGGTTCTCCTGCTGTTCGCCATCGGCCTGGAATTTTCCCTGAAAGAGCTTTTACGCCTGGGAAAAATCACCGTTTTCGGCGGTATCGCCCAGATAGTGCTTACGTCGGCGGTAGGTTTCGGTCTGGGACGGGTAGTCGGCCTGAGTCTGACAGGGTCGGTATTTTTCGGCTTTATCATCTCACTGAGCAGCACCATGGTGGTGTTGAAGCTCCTTATGGACAGGGGCGAAATCGATACCACGCACGGGCGTATCATGCTGGGTATCCTGCTGGTGCAGGACCTGAGCGTGGTGCCGATGATGGTGGTCATGCCGGCTTTCGGCGGCGGGATGAGCGGGCTGTGGGTGTCCCTGGGTATAGCCCTCGCCAAGGCAGTGGGTTTTATCGTGGTGATGATTGCCCTGGGGTACTGGGGGATGCCCTGGTTCATGAAAAGGGTGGCCGGGCAGCGTTCCCGCGAGCTGTTCCTGCTGACGATAATCGTGTTGTGCCTGGCGGCGGCTTTCGGCACCTATTACTTTGGCCTTTCGGCGGCTTTCGGCGCTTTTGCCGCCGGTCTTTTGATAAGCCAGTCCGGCTTCGCCCGGCAGGCTTTTGCGGATATTCTCCCCCTGCGTGATACCTTTGCTGCCCTGTTCTTCGTCTCCCTGGGTATGCTGGCCAACCTGCACTTTATCAGCGCCAATCCCGGGACCGTCGCCGTCGTGGTGGTGGTGATAATACTGGTCAAATTTGCTATCTGCTCCCTGATTACGCGGCTTTTCGGCTACAGCCACAAGACAGTGCTCATGGTAGGCACCGGCCTGATAAACATCGGGGAGTTCAGCTTTATCCTGGCGATGATGGGCGCCAAGATGGGTCTCCTCTCGGAGCGACTCTATTCTCTGACCATAGCCTCGGCGATTATCACCATGCTGCTGACGCCTTTCGCCATGAGTCTGAACACTTTCCTTTACCGCTGGTTGAGCCAGAAAGGGTGGTTCGCGCGGCAGATGGTCAGTGACGATGAGCATACGTGGCACAGCGGGAAAACGGAGCTGGCACGGCATGCCGTCATCTGCGGCTATGGCACTATCGGCAGGCGGGTGGCGGAAGTCCTGGAAAAGCAGAAGTTCTCTTACCTGGTTATCGAGCTCGACCCCATTATTATCTCGCAGCTGCGCGCCCGGGGGATTCCGTGTATCTATGGGGACGCCAGCAATCCGGAGATACTGGCCCATGCCGGCCTGGACAAGGCGCGCGTCCTGATTTGCACCATACCCGACTACGTTGCCGAGGAGCTGACCGCCCGGAACGCTTTGAGAATCAATCCCAAGCTGGATATCGTGGCGAGGGTACACCGGGATAGCGATGTCGAGCTGCTTAAAGGTGTGGGCGTGACGGAGCTTGTTTTGCCCTTCTTCGAAGGCAGCCTGGAGATGATACGCCACACACTCCACCGCTTCGGCATGAGCAGCACGGAGATTCAGTATATCCTGAACAACCTCCGGCAGAGCCAGATAGAGAAGAAAGAGTAAGACAGTTAATTACCCCACCTTTTCCCCCCCCTCCTGTCATTCTGAGCGTAGCGAAGAATCTCGGTCGGGGGTCTTGCCCACTCCTCCCCTTTTCCCCCCGCCACTTATTGTTATTCTGAGCGTAGAGAAGAATCCGTTGCCTTGTCTACCTCACCCCCTGTATTCCCCTCTCCTGACGAGGTTTCACAGGAGAGGGGGAAGAAAAAGAAAGAGGGGCTTTCGCCCCTCTTAAACTGCCTTCTTTACAATCTATATTCAATTTCTTATAATACCATTATGATTGGGAGGTGGATTATGAACAATTTGGACAATGATAAGGAAGCTAAACCAGGTGTCATTGCCTACAGAACAGTTCCAAGCGACAAAGAACTCATGACAGAGTCTGGCCGAGCCCCTGATGGAAGTACTATCCCTTTTCGACCAGGCACTCGTTTCTATCCTACGCCACCAACTGCCAGAAGTCTAAGGAAAGGCAGCGCCACAGGCGAAACTATAACATACTACACAAAAACGAAAATGCTTTATCCCGTGTTATGGTTTGATACAGAAGGAGCTAGAAAAGCAGGATTGGGAGCACCTGCCCTAACCATAGACATAAAAGAGAAGGACTTGCATCGTGCATTAAATGAACCACATAAGTGGGAAATGTTATGCCCAAGTGTAAGGAAAGGGTCCAACTCAAGGCTTTTTTAGATACTGGAAAATGGAACGAAATAGATTTCACGGAACTTTTTTGCCCATACTGTGGGGAAGTGCAAATGATACTGAAGCGAATCTAATTAAGGATAGCTAGTTGCTTGAGTTACTTACTTAGAAAGTTGGGATATTGTGGCAGCCACATATAATCAGATTCAGAACTGGGTCAATATTTGGTTCGGATTTACGCCAAAGACTTGCTATATAGCTCATGTGAAAGAAATCTGCGGGCTTTCGCTGAGGAAAGCTTCAAATCGGCAAGACCCTGCCAAAAGAAAAAATCCTTGCCCACCTAGTAAAATCGAACCAATAAAAAAGGCCTTTAAGCATTTTGGTATGATATGAAGTGTAAAATACATTATCGAGTGAGCCACATGAGAGAGGCGCCAGCCCCTCTCACTCTATTTCCCCCTTCCCTTCATCCCCAAGTGAAGGGGGCCAGGGTGATAGGTCACACTTTATAATTTCTCCCTTTCGTAAAGAGCCTGCCCTGAGCCTGCCGAAGGGGAGATTAAGAGGGATTTTATCCCCCCATTTCCTTTTCCCCGCCCATTCCGCTAAAATATCCTTGCAATGAAAGACAGCATAACCCCCGTCCGCCGCCAGTACCTCAGGATAAAGAAGCAGTATCCCCAGGCCATTGTGCTCTTCCGCCTGGGCGATTTCTACGAGACGTTCGACGAGGATGCCCGGATAACCTCGCGGGAGCTGGAGATTGTCCTGACCTCCCGGGAGATGGGCAAGGGCAACAAGGTGCCGCTGGCGGGCATCCCTTACCATGCCCTCGATAGCTATCTCGCCAGACTCATCAATCGCGGCTACAAGGTGGCTATCTGCGAGCAGTTGACCAAACCCGGTGAGACGAAAGGTATGCTGGAGCGTGATGTGGTGCGGCTGGTGACGCCGGGCACGGTGGTAGAGCCGAGCCTGCTGGACAGTAAGGCCAATAACTACCTGGTAAGCGTGGTGGTGGGAGAAGGAGAGGTGGGCCTTGCCTTCGTCGATATCACCACCAGCGAGTTCGCCACGACGCAGCTGTCCTTGCCGAGAGCGATTACGGAGCTTCAACGCCTGAACCCTTCGGAGGTAATCGCCGCCGGGGGCGCGGAAATCGGTAGCCTGGGACTGAAAGATAATATCACCCGGCTCGACGGCTACTGGTTCGAGCTGGAGGTAGCCCGGCAGGTTTTGCTCGACCACTTCGGGGTGACGACACTGGAGGGATATGGCTGCGCCCACCTGCCGCTGGCTATCAGGGCGGCGGGGGCTATCGTTCACTATGTCACGGAAACGCAGAAATCGGTGCTGGGACAGCTCACCCGCCTTTCTACCTATGCCACCGAAAATTTCATGGTGCTGGATATGCAGACCCAGCGTAACCTGGAGATTTTTCAGGGCGCCCGCTCGGGCACGGTGGACGGCTCGCTGCTATCTGTCATTGATTCAACCAGAACGCCGATGGGGGGCAGACTTTTAAGAAAATGGCTGGGTCAGCCCCTGCTCGACGTGGCCGCCCTTGGCCAGAGGCAGGACGCCATCACCTGGTTCGTCGATAGTTCACTCGCCCGCAGACAGATGTTATCACTGCTGGGCGGCGTGGCCGACCTCGAGCGTTTGATTAACCGGGTGCGGGGGGAAATCGCCATCCCGCGGGAACTGGTCACGCTGCGGCACAGCCTAGAATCTATCCCGGAGATAAGAGAAGTGTTGGAGGTTGGTAACGAGGCAGTCCGAAAATGTCATCCTGAGCGTAGCGAAGGATCTCGGGGTGAGGATAGGGTGACATCTCTTGATTCCCCTCCCCGAGATTCTTCTGTCGCCCCGACTTCATCGGGACTCCTTCAGAATGAAAAAAAAGTGTTATCGGATATCGACTGGCTTAAAGATGAGTTCAAGACCTGCCCGGAGGTCGTCGACTTAATCACTAAAGCTATCGTCGATGAGCCTTCGTCGACTTTAGGCGAGGGCGGGGTGATAAGGCAAGGCTTCTCCGAAGAGCTGGACAATCTGCGCCTGACCTCTGGGAACGCTAAAAAATACCTCGCCAACCTGGAGCTTAAGGAGCGCGAGCGGACGGGCATAAAGTCACTGAAGGTTGGCTTCAACAACGTCTTCGGCTACTATATCGAGGTGTCCAATGCCAACCTCAAGCAGGTGCCCCAGGACTTTATCAGGAAGCAGACGCTGGTCAACGGTGAGCGGTTCTTCACGCCGGAGTTGAAAGAATATGAGTCCATGATTCTGAACGCCCGCGACCGCATGGAGGAGATGGAGACGGACCTTTTCCGGCGGGTGTGTAAGCAGGTGGCCGCCGAAAGCGAGAGAGTCCTGGCGCTGGCGGGGGCGCTGGCGCACCTCGACGTCTTTTCCAGCCTGGCTGAGGTGGCTGTGCGCCATAACTATGTCCGCCCCGAGCTTAACGACGGTAAAGAGATAGACATTAAACAGGGGCGGCATCCCGTGGTGGAGAGGAGCCTGGAGCAGGGCAGCTTCGTGCCCAATGATATATACTTGTCCAATGAGGACGCCCAGCTTATCGTCCTCACCGGCCCGAACATGTCCGGGAAGTCAACGTATTTAAGGCAGGTGGCTTTAATCGTGCTGCTGGCGCAGGTCGGCAGCTTCGTGCCGGCGCAAGCGGCCGGAATCGGCATCGTCGACCGCATTTTCACGCGCATCGGGGCGCGGGACGACCTCGCCGCGGGGCAGTCGACCTTCATGGTGGAGATGGTCGAGACAGCCAATATCCTGAACAATGCTACCCCCCGTTCCCTCCTCATCCTGGACGAAATTGGACGGGGCACCAGCACCTATGACGGACTCTCCATTGCCCGCGCCGTCGCCGAGTATATCCATAACTATAGAGGGATGGGCGCCAAGACCGTCTTTGCCACCCACTACCACGAGATGGTGGCACTGGCGGGCTACCTGCCGCGGGTGAAGAACTTCAACGTGGCGGTCATCGAGGAAGCGGGTAAGGTGATTTTCCTGCATAAAATCGTGCCGGGCGGGGTTGATAAAAGCTACGGTATCCACGTGGCGCAGCTCGCTGGCCTGCCCAAATCTGTACTCCACCGCGCCCGCGAGGTCTTGACCGAGCTTGAGAGCGACAGTCGGGAGGCAAAACCCAGGAAACGCAAAGAGCCTGTCCAGCAGATACCTCTCTTCGGGCAGAAATCGGCCCTGGAAGGTGAGCTTCAGAATTTAGACATCGACGGCATGACACCTTTAGAAGCATTGAACAAACTTTACGAACTAAAAAAGAAGGTGAGGGAGGATTAATTATATCTATTATTTATAAACACTCTCCTCTCCCCAATGTGGGAGAGGATTAAGGTGAGGGGGGATAAACCAACCATAATTTCACCCTCACCCTTCCCTCTCCCATCGAGGGAGAGGGATATATTATTAAAAAAAGGAGGCTAAACATGAAAATTTTAGCCATTTCGGGCAGTCCGCGGAAAGATGGAAACACGGTAACTATGTTGAACGAGGCGCTGGCGGGGGCGAAGCAGGAGGGAGCCGGGGTGGAACTCTTCAGCGTCGCCGGGAAAAACATCCAGCCCTGCGACGGCTGCTGGGGGTGCACGAAGACGGGTAAGTGCCACATCAAGGACGACATGCAGACTCTTTACGATAAGATGATAGAGGCCGACGGCATTATCTTCGGCACGCCGATATATTTCTACGGCATGACCGCCCAGATGAAAGCCGTGATAGACCGCACCATCGCGTTTAATAAGCCGGAGAGAAGCCTGGCTAACAAGGTGGGCGGTGTCGTTGCCGTGTGCGGCAGCCTGGGACTCGTCGACGCCCTGAAAGACTTTGCTTTCTATATGATGACGCGCCGGATGCTCCCGGCCGGGCACGTCGCGGCTTATGTCGGCAGTCCGGACGACCTCAAGAAGATGGAAAAGTGCATGAAGGCCGTCCATGACATGGGCAGGCTGATGGCGGCTCTGGTGAAGATGAATTTCAAATACCCGGCGGAGTTCTCATGGCACATGATTGCCTTCGGGACGCACACGAGGTAGGGTGGAAAATAACAGTTAGAAATATTCTTTATTCATTTTTTCCAGAATCTCTGGTGATTTGGATGATTTCGCATTTTTATAGTGGTCCATTGTAACACCTTTTAATTTCCTTTGAATTTCACCTTGTGAAAGTGCCATAAAGCTGAAAGAAACGCCCTCTCGCCATGCCTCCTCCAGCGTTTTGTGTCGCTTAAAATTTATAATGAACTTAGCATACGGTTCGAAGCCCATAGGTGTCTCCAACTTATCTTTGTATACCAATTCAATAATAATTGCTGCATAAGTATAGTTATTTTGTAGTAACACTTCTTTCATCTTCTCAAAATTCATGATTTGCCCATGTGGAAGTATATCTTTTGTACCTATGTAAAAATTTGGCTCAACTTCAACATATGCTGATTGTTGGGGAAGTAGTGTTGCTTCATTTAGATTAGTAATCATGAAAGTTACATATTCTTGAGGTACTATTCGTTTGCCTTGATAAACAAGATCTTCTTTTTGTATGGGTTGAAAATCCAAATACAATTGTTTCTTTTCAGCTATCATTTGTTGCACTCGGCTACTACTTAATTTCTCTCCTCTATCGGGTGACGCGTAATATTCAGGATTGACTAGGTGAAACGAAGATGAGAGGCCTACCTCATAACCAGGCACACCACTAAAGTTTTCAATATTTACTTTGGCGATATTTTCCTTAAATTCTATATTTTTAATTCGCAAGTTTGGTATTAACTGGCTTCGTTGCAGAATAAGTTGACGAGTAAAAATTCGCGCCTGTTTTCTGCTTAACCAAATATTCGCAAAAGCTGCTAGAGCAAGTAATATAGTGCCGATAGCTACCCATATATTTGCGGTATTTGTTGATTCCATTACGCTCCCTTTTAATTGGAAATTATTATTCCTTTACATAAATTATACTCCCGCCTGTCAAATCATACTAACCCCATCCCTGTACCAAGAAGAAAGGGGAGGAAAAGGATGAGGGGGCTTAAACCCCCTCAAAGATTACTTTTATTAAACTATCCCTGCTTCTATTATGAGCCCTGTTTCTTCAATCGCTGCCCGAGGCTGATGAATACCATCCCCATGAACATGGCGACGGCGTGGCCTGCCAGCGCCGGTATTGCCTCCGTAAGAGTAGGGTAACCTTCCATGTGTGGAATCAATTATTCGTATTTGCCCCAAAAAACGATTTTACTAATATCTTTTCTGGGTCTAGGCTTGGGGTTCTCGCCAGGATACCCCAGGGGTAGCAAAGTATGCACAAATATGCTATCCGGTAAATTCATGACTTTATGAATATCTTTGGGGGTTATCGCTCCCACCCAGCAGGTGCCCAGACCCTGATTTACAGCTTCCAAAGTCATATACGCAACAGCAATCATAACCTGCTCGCCGGCTTTCACCGTCATTACCGGTTCACCAAGAAGGTATGGTGCGAATACATCGCTCTGTAAAACTACATTATCCAAAAATTCGTCTGTCCAGTCCGTCACGCCGGCCTCTCTAAGTTGCTTCAAGGCCTCTCTATGTTGCTTGCGAGAGAAGTCATTTATTGAACCACAGCAAACAATTAAAACCGGAGCATTGATATGAGGTTGTCCACCGGCAGCCTTGGCTATTTCTTCTATTTTAGCCTTATCTTGAACCACAATGAAACGCCATGGTTGAGTGTTTCCCCATGATGGCGCTCGCCTGCCTGCCTCCAACACCTTTTCAATCTTTTCTTTTTCCACAGGCACCGGCTTCCACCTTCTTATACTTGTCCTCTTCAGAATAGCACCTGATACGTCCATTTTAGTTCTCCTCCTTATCCTTCCTTTTATCATTTCGGTCGCTCTGATTAATTTGTCGATATATCCTCACTGGCTTGTACCATTTGTACAGGATTCAGGGCACAACTCGCAGTGGATACTTTAATTGATTACATTATCCTTGTCAAGATGCCGGCAGTACCCTTTTAGCCAGATATAGTTTGCATATCCCCCCAATCGTTTATTATCTATTCCCACCCATGTCGCCCTCGCCTCATTTACGACTTATCCCGCGGATTTAACCCCGCCCCCCAGGTGGGGTGTCTAAGAGGGGTGCAAGTTTTTATTTATTTCTAGGCTACTATACATAAATTATCTTTAGGGGTATAATTATCATGTGCCGACGGTATTAAGGCTCAAGAGATTCCGGTTTTTCTTTTTCAGTAATGACGTTAATGAGCCGGTACATATTCATGTTGAATCTGATGACAAATACGCCAAGTTCTGGCTTGAGCCAGTGCAACTGGCAAAATCGGTTGGATATAGCGCCAGAGAACTGAGCGAAATCAGAAAGTTAATCACCGATAATGCCAGTATTTTAAGGAGGAGATGGGATGAATATTTCGGTCACCAGGAATGAAGCCATGGCTTCAGAAGTGTGGTTCGACTCTGATATGATGCATGTTCGCCTTCTGGACGGGAGGGAAATCAACGTACCTATTGAATGGTTTCCCAAACTCCGCGGCGCTAATGAAGAACAGCGGAAAAAGTGGCGGCTTATTGGTAAAGGTGTCGGCATCCACTGGGAAGATATCGATGAGGATATCTCCGTCACTTCTTTATTGCACTGTTAGATTGTTTCTCCAATTGTATATCGGGGCGTCTAAGAGGAATGCAACCCCCTTTTTTCTTTCCTTCCCCCTCTCCGCCGGCGGAGAGGGGGTTATGGGGTGAGGTCATAAAACTGTAAACTGTCAACTGATAACTATGAACTCTCCTTGCCCCCTTTCCCTCTTTTCAAGTACACTGGTTAATTAGTATTAAACGGAGGTGTTTTTATGAAGGTATTAGTAGTCTACGACTCACTTTACGGAAATACGCAGAAAATCGCTAAAGCTATCGGCGGGGGGATTGGTGGGGAGGTTAAGTTGGTGAAGGTGGGGGAGGCTAATCCCGCGGAACTGGGCTCTTATGACCTTGTTATTGTCGGTTCTCCTACCCAGGGGGGCAGGCACACGCCTGCCACGAAAGCATTTCTCGGTAAAATCCCCGCCGACGCCCTGAAAAACAAAAGGGTGGCATCTTTCGATACCAGGGGGAAAACCTGGTTCGTTAAAATCTTCGGCTGGGCCGCGACACGCATCGCGGACGCTTTAAAAGAAAAGGGGGGTAATCTCTTGGCGCCGGGCGAGGGCTTCTTCGTCAAAGCCACCAAGGGCCCGCTGGTAGATGGGGAGTTGGAGCGCGCCGCCGCCTGGGCTAAAGCCATCGCCGAGAAGAAGTAATCTGGATGATTAAACGGGGCGTCTGGGAGGAGCGTCAGCCCCTCTTTTCGACTTTTCCTTATCCTATAATCTTCTTTTATTAAAAGGGGAGTGCGCAGCGAGAGGGGCTTGCCCTGAGCTTGTCGAACGGGGTGAGGTAACTATAAAATTAATTCAACCCAAAACTTTTAACATAAAAACATATACTTAACATAACTCTAAAAACGAATCAAAGCTACCCACGAGAGATTCGTTTCCTTAAAAAATATTGTGTTGTCGTCCTTGACGCAAGGTATCACCTTACTCTATCCTTAAATGAAACATCACGATGAAGGAGGTTTCTCATGGCTGTCAAAGTTCCTAAAGGTTGGTATGATATCTCTGTCCCGCTCAAGCAGGGAATGAACTACTTCCCCACGGACCCTGCCCCTCCCAAAATATACCGCTATCATGACCGGGCACTGGGCGCCAAGGTCACCATGTCCATGCTGGAGATTATCTCCCACACCGGCACGCACCTTGATACACCGCTCCATTTCATACCCGATGGGAGCACTGTTTCTGATATGCCCCTCGATGCCACTATCGGACCGGTGCGGGTTATCGAAATTAAAGACCCGGAAAAAATAAAAGTACCGGAACTCAAAAAGCACAACATCAAGAAAGGCGAGCGGGTGCTCTTCAAAACGCGCAACTCGCCGGCGACCTACGAGCATGACGGTTTCGTCGAGGACTATGTCTACTTCGACGTTGCCGCTGCCGAATATCTCGTAGAGAGAGGAGTAATTCTCGTCGGCCTTGATAACATCACCATCGGCCACTTCAAAGAAACGGACAACCTCAACAAGACGCACCGGACATTCCTCCAGGCCGGCGTCTATATTCTTGAGGACTGCGCCCTGGCTAACGTGCCCCCCGGCGAGTATGAGCTGCTCTGCCTGCCGCTTCTTATTCAGGGCGGCGATGCCGGGCCATGCCGCGCTATCCTCAGACCGCTTTAAAGTAGAAAAATGAAACTTAAAATTTACCGGTTAACATTTGCTTAACATTCATGCGGTAAAATAAAGATATACGGAGGTACTGAGGAAAATGGGGTTACACCCACCCTAAAGTACGGGTTGGGATTATTGACCCCCCAAGATTAAGGCCTGATACAATATATAGAGAGATTAGGGTAACGAAAAACTACCCTCCATCGTTATATAAAGTGAGGGTAGTTTTTTTGTGACATTTTTGTGAGGTTTAATAGAGGCTTTGAGACACGGTTGTGCCGGGCAAAGGATAGTATTAAAGCAATTTGACCATATTGTTCATAATCTTTTTAGCCATATATCGGTGCAACTATCCATGACAAATGTAATGTTAGTGAGTTGAATAAATCATAGCAATAATCGCTGGTTGATGACTGAAGATACTGTTGCCGGATTTGCTATCCGCTTTAAGATAAAGAGAAAGAGAATTGGATGTTATGAAGATTTATAAAATACAGAGTAAGACGATAAAAGTTGACGGACTCGATGTCCGTTATTACACGGCCGGCCAGGGAGAACCGCTGGTGGTGATTCACGGCGGCGGTGGCGATGCCCGCACCTGGCGGCGTAATATCGCCGAGCTTGCTAAGAATTATACGGTCTATGCCCCGGACCTGCCCGGCTATGGCGGCAGCCAGCCGCTCGATGGCGCCTACTACATACCGGAATTGGTCGAGTTCGTGGATAAATTCGCGAGAAGTCTCGGGCTGGAGAAGTTTAACCTCGTGGGACATTCGCTGGGGGGCGGCATCGCCCTTAACTATGCCCTCAAGTCCCCCCATAAAATAAAGAAGCTGGTACTGGTGAGCAGCCTGTGCCTGGGTCGGGAAATCGCTTTCTGGGTCAGGCTTTTCTCGCTGCCGGCTCTAATAAGGTCACTCGGAGCCTTGATAATAGCGGTGCTGAAGGGCGTCAAGTGGGTGGTCAAGCAGCTGAATCCGGTGGAATTCATTATGCCACTTTCCCCGGCCAGTATGACCATCGGCGGCAGCATCACTACGTTCCGGGAGCAGACTCTGGTGCTGGAAAACCGGCTCTCCGAGGTAACGATGCCGACGCTGCTCGTGTGGGGGGCTAAAGACCCCATTGTGCCGGTAATGCAGGCTTATCGGGCGTCGAAAGTGATTCCCGATTGCCGGGTAGAGGTCTTCGAAAACCGCGGCCATAACGTCCATCGCGACGAGCTCAAGCAGTTTTCCAGTGTTATCACCAGATTTCTGGGCTAGTCCTTCCCGCTCTTGTGAGCCGCCTGGTACTCTCTAAACTCTTTGACGATATCCTTGTGCCGGACGAGCACTTCGCCGATGCCGTACTGTTTGCTGAGTCGCAGCGGCACACAGCAGCAGGAGCAGCAACTACATATAGCGTAGAAGTCTTCGCGGCACTTCACGATGGTCAAAATCAGCCCTCTCCGCTGGCTGTCCCGCAATATTTCCCTGGCTTTTTCTCCGGTAATCTCCCGCGAGTCTCCGCGCATTGCCTCCAGAAAGATGTGTCTTGACGGCCCGAGCAGTATCTCGGCATCCACCGGGTGGTCGCATTTCTGATAAATTTTCCGGCAGGTGCAAGCGGCTACGGCCACGCCCTCGGCTATAGCCACGAGTTCTTCTGACTCTGCCGGCGTGAGCAGATAAGCATGATGCAGATTACGTCCGTAGGCATTGGCTATCCGTCTGACCAGCCGGCCGAGCCACGGTATCCGCGTCCATTTTGCGAAGAACATATAGAACCTCAGGACGTTTTTACGATGGCTGCCGTACAGCTTGAGAGTGTGGTGCATAATTAAATCACCAGCCTTAGAGACGCGGTTTGCAGATAATTTCTTTTACCCTGAGATTGAAGAAATGGTGTACGTAATCCGGCTGTAAGACCAGCGCCGTATCGGCGCCACGCCCGGTGCCGCCTATGGAGACGACCTCTTTATCGGTGCGTACCAAGCCGGCGTCCGCCGCCATGGTGGCTATCTCACAGGCCACTTTCATGCCCTGGCCGAACATTCTGAGCGTCATGGCGATGACATCACCCATAGCCAGCGAAGCTGCCGGCGGACCGCCGGGGGGAGCCAGTGCCCGGTGAACACCGCCGAAGGCGTGAGTAGTGGTGAGGATGATGCCACCTTTACCCTCGACGATTTTGCGGTTCTCCTCGGTAAACTCCTGGGTATTCGATTCCCGGAAACCGGTGACGTGGGTAACCACGATTACTTTGTATCCTTTGAAGACGCCCACCGCTTTGGCGGCGGTCTTGCCCACGGTGGAGGCTACCACTATTGTTTTGATGCCCAGTTCTTCCGCCCGTTTTTTAGCCAGGGAGAGCGTTTTATCAGTATTTGCTTCTCCGCCGGGTTTTTCAAAATAGACGATTTTTGATTCCATTTTTACTCCTTTTTATTCCGATTATGTTGATGTCGAATTTTACGACCTGACCACGTAGTTTCTCAGGGTGCCGATGTTTTCTATCTTTACTTCTACGGTATCGCCCGGCTGCATCGGGCCGATGCCGCTGGTGGTGCCCGTAGCGATAATATCGCCAGGGAGCAGCGTCATGATATGGGAGATAAAGCTTACCAGTTCGAAGACCGGAAAAATGAGGTTGCTGGTACTGGTCTTTTGTTTGATTTCTCCATTGAGATAGGTTTCCAGCGAAAGACTGGCAGTGTCCAGTTCAGTCTCGATGCAGGGGCCGATGGGGCAAAAAGTGTCGAAGCTCTTGGAGCGCGTCCACTGCTTGTCCCGGGACTGGAGGTCGCGGGCGGTGACATCATTAACGCAGGTGTATCCCAGGATGTAATGTCCTGCCTCTTCTTTCAATACGTGCCGCGTGATTGATTTTATCACCACGCCGAGCTCGCCTTCGTAATCGACCCTTTGCGATGATTCAGGATAGATGATATTGTCTTCCGGGCCGATGACCGAAGTGGAGGGTTTGATAAAAATCAGAGGTTCGGCCGGTATACGGTGGCTCATTTCTTCGCCGTGACTGCGATAGTTCACCCCCAGGGCGATGATTTTAGAGGGTAAACAGGGCGGCAGCAGCCTGATGTTACTGGGTCGATGAAGCTGGTTGGTGGTCTTGATAACATCAAAAGGAGTGCCGTGTATGCTTTGAATACCATCTTCGTATAATATCCCGTATTCCGCCTTTTCCCCGTGGGTAAACCGCACGATTTTCACAGTTTGAGTTTATCATTCGGTCATACGGAGTTTCAAGCGGAGTTACAATTAACATATAATTGCCTGCTGACGTGCAGTATGATATATTTTGAAGAGATGAAAACCGAGCCTGAGATTATTACTTCCGGCGGGGTTACCTCGCCTCGAGGATTCCTTGCCGGTGCTACCAGCGCCGGTATTAAAAACAAAGACCAGCGTCGACTCGACCTTGGCATACTGTTCTCTAAAGTATCCTGCCCGGCGGCGGCTGTCTTTACGACCAATAAGGTGAAAGCGGCGCCAGTGGTGCTAAGTCAGAAGCGATTGCAGAAGGGCAGAGCTTCCGCCGTGATAATGAACAGCGGCTGCGCTAATGCCTGCACCGGTGAGCAAGGCATGGCCGATGCCCTGGAGATGACCGGGCTGGCGGCACGGCATGTCGGCGTATCGCCGGAGGACGTTCTCGTGGCGAGTACCGGCGTCATCGGTGTCGCCCTGCCGATGGAACGTATCCGGGCTGCTATACCGAAAGTGGTTCTTTCGACTCAAGGAGGCCATGACCTGGCCCGGGCGATAATGACGACAGACACTGTGCCCAAGGAGGTGGCCGTAAGGGCGGATGATTATATCATCGGGGGAATGTTAAAGGGAGCGGGTATGATTCACCCTGACCTGGCTACCATGCTCTGTTTTTTAACCACCGATGCCGCTATCGATGTCGATTTCCTCGGGCAGGCGCTGCGGAAAGCCGTGGCTATCTCCTTTAATATGGTCTCCATCGACGGCGATAACAGCACCAACGATACCGTTCTCATTATGGCTAACGGGATGGCCGGTGGCAAGCCCGTTACCAAAGGCAGCCGGAGGGCTGAGGTCTTTCAGCAGGCATTAAACAGGACCTGTGTTTATCTGGCTAGGGCGGCTGCCCGCGACGGCGAGGGGGCTACCAAACTCATAGAAGTTAGTGTTAGCGGCGCGGCCAGTCCGGGCGATGCACGGCGGGCGGCCCGGACGATAGTCAGTTCGTCGCTGGTCAAGACTGCGGTGCATGGCAGTGACCCTAACTGGGGGAGAGTGCTGGCGGCGGCGGGACGGAGCGGCGTGGCGCTGGAGGCTGAGAAACTGGAACTATACATCGGTGATACCCGCGTCGTGAAAGACGGAGCTCCTGTCCCGTTTAATAAAAAAGAAGTCGTAAGGCATCTGGATGGCAAAGAGGTATATATCGCTTTAAATCTCAATATGGGCAGCGCTGAGGCCACCGCCTGGGGCTGCGACCTTTCTGAGGAATACGTGAAGATTAACGCCGAATATACGACGTAATATTATAGTTGGCATTATATGAAAGACATTACGGTAATAAAAATAGGGGGCTCTACCTTCGGGAGCGGAGATACGACCATCGAAGATATCGTAGCCTTGCAGAAAAAGGGTCAGGCGTTGATTGTAGTGCACGGAGGCGGTTCTACTGTTACGGATTGGCTCAAGCGGCAGGGGATTGCCACGAAGTTCGTCCGCGGTGAACGAGTGACCGATTTACCGTCGCTGGAGGTGGTAACCGCGGTGCTGGCCGGCCTGGTCAATAAAGAAATCGTAGCGACGATTAACATTCGAGGTGGTCGAGCCGTCGGTATCAGCGGTGTTGACGGTTCTCTTATCGAGAGCAGGATGAAGGATAAAGAAATGGGCTATGTGGGGTCGGTGGAAAAGGTGAATACGGCCCTTCTGGAAGCGCTTCTCAAGGTGGGCTTCGTTCCCGTTGTCTCTCCACTGAGCCTGTACTCTATAGATAGACCGAGCGATGCCCCGGCAATCATTAATGTTAACGGCGACCCTATCGCCGGTGATATCGCCGCGACGCTGGGCGCGAAAAGACTTATTTTCTTAACGGATGTGGCCGGCATTAATGATAGTTCCGGTAAGGTAATATCGCAGCTGTCTGCTGATAGGGTGGAAGCCCTGATAGCTTCCGGGGCAATTTCCGGGGGCATGATTCCCAAGGTAAACGCCTGCCTGAGGACTTTAAATGTCGGCTCCATTACTCGTATAATAGACGGGAGAAAACCGCATGCCCTTCTTGAGGAATTTAAGAAACAGGAAGGCGGCACCACTTTATATAAGTAACAAGTAGCAAAAAGGGGTGGGGATTTGTTATTTGACATTTGATACTTGATAATTAATAAAAGAGGGTAGAAGAATGACTGACTGGCCGGAAATTGAAAAAAAATACTATATGCGCACCTTCGAGAAGGTGCGTGTGCCGGTAACTCTTGTGAGGGGAAAAGGTGCGCGGGTCTGGGACGATAAGGGTAAAGAATACCTGGATTTCGTCGCTGGATGGGCGGTCAATTGCCTGGGGCATGCTCATCCCGTGGTAGTTAAAGCCATCACCGAGCAGGCGAAGAAGCTTATCCAAACTTCGAACCAGTTCTATACCGTGCCCCAGTTGCAGCTGGCCGAACTACTGATAAAAAACAGTCGCCTTGACAGGGTATTCTTCGGCAACAGCGGCCTTGAGGCCAATGAAGGCGCCGTCAAGCTCGCCCGCCGCTACGGCAAGCTCAAGCTGAACGGAGCCTACGAGGTTATTACAGCCTTGGGCTCCTTTCACGGGCGTTCCCTGGCCATGACGGCTGCCACCGGGCAGGAGTCTTTCCACCTCCCCTATTTGCCTATGCCGGAAGGTTTTATCAACGTAAAATATAATGATGTCGAGGCAATAAAAGCGGCTACCACCGACAAGACCTGCGCTGTGATGCTGGAACTGATAGAGGCGGAAAGCGGCGTTATCGTGCCTGACGACGATTACGTGAAGAAAGTACGGCAGTGGTGCGACCAGAAGGGCATACTGCTCATGCTGGATGAAATACAGACTGGAATATGTCGCCTGGGGGCCCTATTCGGCTACGAGCTGTATGGTATCGAGCCTGATGTCATAAGTCTTGCCAAGGGGCTGGCGGGTGGCGTACCCATCGGGGCAGTGCTCGCCAAGGAAAATTCTTCCGTTTTTGTACCCGGAGACCACGGCTCCACCTTCGGCGGCAACCCGCTGGCCTGCGCCGTCGGCTATGCCACGATGAAATATATCATCGATAACGATATTGCCGGTAACGTCAGGAAAGTGGGGCAGTATCTCATGGAAGGGTTGCAGGGACTGAAGAGGAAACACTCTTTCATCACCGATGTGCGGGGTCGCGGACTATTAGTGGCTATAGAGTTTAACAAAGATATGGGTCAGGAAATTCTCATGGCCTGCTTTGAGAAAGGCCTGCTGGTCAATAAGGTCAAACCCAATGCTATTCGCCTGATGCCGCCGCTGATTATCGGTAGCAAAGAAGTCGACCGGGCTTTAAGTATACTAGATGAAGTATTTTCTGGAATTGTTAAGTAAATATTGATAGAATAAAATCCAAGAGAAGGTAATGTTGAAAAAAATCGGCAGGCCGGGGATTTTTATTACAATGGTGGTTGTTTCCCTGCTTGCCATTATATGTTTAACTCTATTCAGTTCAGAGGTCGGAATGGCTAAAGATATCGGGATTCAGGAATCGAGCCTGTCTGCGATTGATTACTCTTCGGTGCCTCAGTCGGTAATTGACGATGCTGTTCAAATGGCCAGCGAACTGGTGGGTAAAAGCCAGGAAGCGTTTCAGAATCTCGTCGACCAGCTGGTGGCGGCCTATGTGGAAGCCAGAGACAGGGATGTCCTCATTTTATTTAATTCAGGGGGCTGGGGGTGGAATTTAACCAGGGATACGCCCGGCTGGGAGAGTATTCTCGAAGGCATCAAGTCGCAGCTCGAGAAGCTGGGGTATAATCCGTTGGTATTGACCTACTGTCGGACCAGCCGGGGAATGTGGGGCTGTGTTAAGGAGTTTTTTGAGGCCGCTAATCATTATCCACACAAGGCCTGGGACCAGGCGGAACAGGTGGAATTTCTGACCCACCATATTCCCAACCTGAAAATTATTATCGCCGGAGAAAGCACCGGCACCGTTATCTCCGATAGGACTATGGGCTTCTTGAAAGACGAACCATGGGTTTACAGCATTCAGACCGGTACGCCATTCTGGCATAAACCCAACATACTGGATAGGACGTTGCTTATGAATAGCAATGGCCGCGGTATCGATACTTTCAGCCGTGGCAACGTACCGGCTATGGTCTGGGCTACTTTCAAGGGTTGGTTCGGTCTAACGTCACCGGACGAAAATCCGGGGGATATTTTAAGCTGGTTAAAAGCCCCGGGGCATGACTATTCCTGGCAGTACCCCGGTGTCTGTTCCGAGGTTGTTAAATTCCTGGATAGTAATTTCGGAGAGAAAGATTGATTTTCTGCTAACGGAGGCATGGCGTGACGGATAGAGTTGTCCTGGCTTACAGCGGCGGAGTAGATACCTCAGTAGCTGTTAAATGGCTCCATGAGAAATATAATCTGGATGTTATCGCCGTCACTATTGATGTCGGCAATGAAAAGGACTTCTCGGCAATTCGCCAGAAAGCCCTCAAGGTAGGCGCTGTCAAGGCACTGGTGATTGACGGTAAAGAGCTTTTTGTAAAATATTTTGTTTTCCCGGCGTTGCAGGCGAATGCTCTCTACGAGGGACAGTATCCGCTGGCTACAGCGCTGTCACGGCCGCTCATGGTCAAGCTGCTGGTGGATACGGCGGCGGCAGAGGGGGCGGCGGCGATAGCCCACGGCTGTACGGGTAAAGGTAACGACCAGGTTAGATTCGAGGTCGGCATCAACGCCCTAGCGCCGGATATGAAAATTATCGCCCCAGCCCGCGAGTGGGGCATGACGCGGGAAGAGACCATTAAATATGCGCAGAAGTATGGCATACCGATTCCCGTCACGAAAAAAAGCCCTTATTCGATTGATGAGAACCTGTGGGGCAAGAGCATCGAGTGCGGCGCTCTGGAAGACCCCTGGACCGAACCCCCGGCCGATGTCTATACCTGGACTAAATCTCCGGATGATGCTCCCGACAAGCCGCAGTACGTGCAAATCGGGTTTGAGAAGGGGGTTCCGGTTTCTCTCGACGGCAAAGAGATGGATGGGATTGACCTGATTCAAAAGATGAATGAAATCGCCGGACGGCACGGCGTGGGGCGAATCGACCATATCGAGAACCGGGTGGTCGGCATCAAGTCGCGGGAAATTTACGAGGCGCCGGCGGCGGTCGTCCTGATACAGGCACACCAGGCTCTGGAAGCCATGACCATGTCCAAAGACCAGCTGCGCTTTAAGCAGAAGGTGGCCGTAGAATGTGCCGATCTTATCTATAATGGCTTGTGGTTCAGCCAGCTTAATCGTGACCTATCGGCTTATATACTCAGTTCACAGCGCTACGTGACCGGCACGGTAAGGGTAAAGCTTTTCAAAGGACACGCTGCTTTAGTCGGGCGTAAATCGCCGTGGTCGCTCTATAATCTCAGCCTGGCCACGTATGACAAGGGCGACATGTTCAACAAGAAAGCCGCGGAAGGCTTTATTCATCTCTGGGGGCTTCCTGTCAAGACCCAGGCTCAAATACAGCTTTTGGGGGATAAGGAAGGGCCGCTCAGCATCGTGGGACCTGATGAGACCGGGGGAAAAGTAGCATGACTCACATTCGTGGTCGTTTCAGCAAGCCGGCGGATAAGCTGGCAGCGCAATATACTGCCTCCCTTCCTTTTGACCATCGTCTCTATAAGCAGGACATTGCCGGCAGTGTTGCCCACGCGAAAATGCTCGCCAGACAGGGCATCATCTCGGGTGAAGATACTAAGGCCATCATCAGCGGGCTGAAGGCTATCCGGGGGGAGATAGAGCGGGGCAAATTCAAGTTCCAGCCGGAACTGGAAGATATCCACATGGCTATCGAGTCGAGACTTATAGAAAAGGTCGGGGAGGCGGGGCGTAAGCTGCACACTGCCCGCTCCCGCAACGACCAGGTAGCGCTGGACATGCGTCTTTTCACGAAGGAAGCAATCTCTAATACTATAAAAGGTATTCGTGATTTTCAACGCGCCCTACTCGACCTCGCCGAAGCCAATAAAGAGGTCATCATACCCGGTTATACACATTTGCAGGTGGCGCAGCCGGTACTGCTGGCGCATCACATCCTGGCCTACTTCGAAATGTTCCAGCGCGATGTCGCCCGTTTTACCGATTGTCTCCAGCGTGTGGATGTCCTGCCCCTGGGCAGCGGCGCTTTAGCCGGTGTTGCCTATGATATTGATAGAGAGTTCCTGGCGAAGGAGCTTGGCTTTAGCCAGGTAAGCCAGAACAGCCTTGACGCCGTTTCTGACCGCGATTTTGTGCTGGAGTACGAGGCCGCCGCCAGTATCTGCATGATGCACCTTTCCCGCTTGGCCGAGGAAATCGTGCTGTGGTCTTCGGTGGAGTTCGGCTTTATTGAGCTTGACGATGCGTATACCACCAGCAGCAGCATCATGCCACAGAAGAAAAATCCGGACGTGGCTGAGCTGGCCCGGGGCAAAACGGGGCGGGTCTACGGCAGCCTGATAGCCCTGCTGACCACGATGAAGGGCCTGCCTCTCGCCTACAACCGCGATATGCAGGAGGACAAGCCGGGTTTCTTCGATACGGTGGATACGCTGCTATCAACACTCGAAGTTTTCACGGGCATGGTGAGTACGCTAAAAGTTAAAGAGGAAAACGCTGCAAAAGCGCTGGAACGGGGCTATATCCTGGCTACCGACCTGGCTGACTATCTCGTTAAGAAGGGGGAGACCTTCCGCACCGCCCATGATATCGTTGGCAGGCTGGTAAGCTACGCTTCCAAGAAGGGAAAGACCTTCCCCCGGTTAACTCTGGGTGAATATAAGAAATTCTCGCCGTTATTCGGTGCGGATGTACGTTCCATTACAATCGAGTCTTCGCTGGCTGCCAGGGATGCCATCGGCGGCACGGCACCCAAACAGGTAAAGAAGGCGCTGGCCAGGGCAAGGAAGATAGTTGATAAGGAGTGAACCAGGCGAACTAGGTGGTTTTTTTGTTTTTAACCAACCAGTGGTCGGGGAGGAGTTGCCGCAGTGGTACTATTCGGTCTTCGCCAATGATGACATGACAATCAAAATTTCTGGCATCAACCTGTACTATCATTTCGCGACATCGGCCACACGGCGCTAGAATCCCGTGGGAAGATATGGCAACGACATCAGTGATGTGAGTCTCGTGGTGTTTAAGCATTTCGGCGATAGCCGCGGCCTCCGCACAGAATCCAAGACCGCAGGCCAGGTCGATACAGACTCCGGTGTAAATATTTCCCCCGGCTGTCCTGAGCGCTGCTCCCACGGAACCGGCTGAGAAGTCTTTCGATAGTGTAAATTCACCGTACACGGCTCTCGCGGCCGCAATCAATTGTGAAGTGGTTTTATTCATGCTCGTTGAGATGTGAATATCTGGACTAATAAATAACTCGAACAAATGCTGGAGGGTATTAAACCTTGGTCGCCTTATTCTGCGTTCGCAGGCACCTGGTGCACAGGTTGAGATGTTTTGCCTGACCATCAATATAAACAGTCGCCGGATGGATATTAGGCGTCCAGCGGCGGTTGGTGTGGCGCTTGGAATGGCTGACATTATGACCGAATTGCGGTGTTTTTCCGCATAAATCGCACTTCAATTCTCTTTGTCTCCTTTGATTTCCAGACAGGGGTATTGCAAATTCCGCTAATACATAGTAACATAGACACACGAGATTAGCAAGAAGCGCATCCTTGGGGGATATGAATCTGACCAGTAATCTGACAAGGGTGGTGTAAAATGGTAAAAATTAGCAGTGTAGCCGGGCAAGACCTGAGGGACATGTTTTCCGCCGCTACCTCCTGGCTGGAAAAGAGTTCCGCTGATATTGATGCCCTGAATGTTTTCCCGGTGCCTGATGGTGATACCGGGACCAATATGATGCTTACCATGCGCTCTACCATGGAGGAAGCCTACCGCGCCCCCGACCACAGCGCCTCGGGTGTGGCCCACGCCATGGCTAAGGGTGCCCTGATGGGCGCTCGCGGCAATAGCGGCGTCATTCTTTCGCAGATATGGCGTGGCCTGGCGCAGGGGCTCGAGGGCAAGGAGTCTTTTACTGCCGCCGAACTGGCTGATTCCTTACAGAAATCGGCGGCTATCGCTTATAAGGGGGTAAGTAATCCGGTCGAAGGGACCATGCTCACGGTCATGAAGGACGCCGCCAAAGAGGCAAATAATCAGGTCGAGCAGGGTCAGGAAGATGTCGTTAAAGTCCTGGAAGCAACTGTAAACGCCGCCGGTGAATCGGTGGCCAATACCCCCAGGCTTCTCAAGGTATTGAAAGATGCCGGTGTTGTTGACGCTGGCGGGCAGGGTCTCTACACTCTTTTTGAAGGGGCGTTACGTTATTTGAAGGGTGAGACGGAGCTAATGCGGTTGCGCAAGCCCCAGATAATTGTCAGCGAGCTGCCTTTAACAGTACCGTTACCACAGACCATAGGCGTCGAAGAAGTGCCTTTTGGCTATTGCACTGAGTTTCTTTTAAAGGGGGAGGAGCTGGAGCCGGATGTTATCAGGAAGAGACTGGAAAGCAAAGGCGAGTCCCTGATAGTCGTCGGCGACGAGTCGGCGATACGTATTCATATTCATACCCTCAGCCCTGGTACCATTATCCAGCTCGCCACCAAGCTGGGTACCCTGCATCAGGTCAGCATCCGGAACATGGATGAGCAGCACCAGGACTTTCTGGAGATGCAGAAAGAAAGAATGCCGACCATCGATACGGCCGTTATCGCGGTAGCTTCCGGGGAGGGACTGGTTGATGTCTTCGGCAGCCTTGGTGCCGCCGCTGTTGTCCCCGGAGGTCAGACGATGAATCCGAGCACCAAGGATATCCTCCAGGCGGTGGAAGCCACATTTTCAGATAATGTCATCATTCTTCCCAATAATAAAAACATCATACTCACCGCCAACCAGGTGCAGTCGTTGACTCAGAAAAAAATCAAGGTCGTACCGACCAAGACGATTCCGCAGGGTGTGGTAGCGCTTTTAGCATTCGACTATGAAGCGGACTTCAAAGCTAACGCCGAGATTATGGAAAAAGCCCTGTCTTCGGTAAGGACTATTGAGGTTACGCGTTCTATTCGTGCCACCAAGTTAAACGGACTGAAAATCAGGCGAAAGCAGCCCATCGGCCTTCTCGATGACGAACTTGTCGCCGTGGGCGAAACTGACCTCGATGTCATTAATAAGATTTTAGCCAAGCTGGACCTGGATAAGTCCGAGGTGATTACCATTTACTACGGGGCTGATACCGAAGCTGACGAGGCTGAGGAAATCAGCGCCAGTATCACGGAGCAGTATCCGCAGCTACAGGTTGAAGTAATTAAGGGCGGCCAGCCGCATTATAACTATATTATATCTGTAGAGTAGAAAGGTAGTATACGGAAATGACTGTGAAAATTGTTACTGATAGTCTGTCCGATATCACCAGTGATTTGGCTGCGGAACTCGGTATTACTGTCGTGCCGCTGTATGTACGCTTCGGCGAAGAAATCTATCGTGACCGGGTGGAAATCACCAGCGAGGAGTTCTACAGCCGGCTGGTGAATGTCACCAAGCTACCATCGACGACACAGCCCACGCCTAATGATTTTGCCCAGGTCTATAAAGAGCTTGCCAGGGAAACTGATGAAATTCTGGTTATTGTTGTATCCAGTAAACTTAGCGGCACATATCAGTCGGCAACACAGGCCAAGGAATATGTAAAAGGGAAATGCCGGATAGAAATAGTCGACTCGTTAACGGTGGCGATGGCGGAAGGACTAATTGTCATTTCTGCTGTTAAAGCCGTTAAAGAAGGAGCTAATCTGGATAAAGTAGCTGATATGGCGCGCCGGGCCGTTTCCCGGTCGCATCTTATCGCCTATTTCGATACGCTCAAGTATCTAGCTAAAGGCGGGCGTATCGGCAAAGCGCAGGGGCTTTTAGGCCCGTTATTATCGATAAAGCCGATACTCACCGTGAGAGATGGCGAGATGGCCCCTCTGACCAGGGTGCGTTCTTTAAGTGCCGGACTCGACTATTTTTATAATCTTGTCAAAGGCTTTTCTAATATCGAAGGGCTGGCTTTGGAGCATGCGACCACTCCTGACGTCGCTGATAAACTGGTAGACCGCCTCGGTGCTCTTTTCCCTAAAGAGCGCATTTACCGGTCGGTAATCAGCCCTGTCATCGGGACATATGCCGGTCCCAATGCGCTTGCGTTAACGATTCTGGAAGCTGAAAAGAAGTAATGCCAGTTAGGATTGTCACTGATAGTGTCGCCGATATTCCTTCTCAGGTAGTTCGTGAGCTGGGGATTACTGTAATTCCGGTGCTGGTTCGTTTCGGAGAAGAGACTTACCGTGACGGCATTGACATTACTAACGACCAGTTTTACGAGAAACTGGTAACCAGTAAGGTCATGCCGACTACCTCGGTGCCTTCGCTGGATATGTTTGCCCGGACCTACGCCAGGCTCGCCGAGGAGACAGATGAGATTCTGGTTATCATGCTTAGCTCCAAGCTCAGCGGTATCTATAACGCGGCTTTACAGAGCGCCAGCCTTATAGAAGGTAAATGCCGCATTGAGGTAGTCGATTCGGGATGCGCGGTCATGGCGCAGGGATTTGTCGTCATAGAAGCTGCCCGGGCTGCTCAAGCTGGTGCCAGCCTTGACGAAATTCTGGAAATAGTCCGTCGCAATCTTCCCCGTGTTGATATCCGTGCCGCTTTTGACACGCTCGAATATCTCCAGCGGGGTGGGCGTATCGGTAAAGCGCAGGCTTTTATGGGCTCGGTGTTGAAAATCAATCCTATCATTACACTGAAAGATGGGCTAGTTGAGCCGGTAAGCCGGGTACACTCCCGCGCCAAGGCGATTGATGCGCTCTACGACTTCGCGGCGGGCTATTCTCATATCGACGGACTGGCTGTCGAAGATGCTGCCTGCCCTGAAGATGGCGACCTGCTGGTAGAGCGGCTCAGCGCTATTTTCCCCAGGGAGCGCATTTTACGGACGCGCACGACCCCGGTTATCGGCACGCATACCGGCCCCGGCCTTTTACTGGTGGCCGTCCTCGGCGATAAGTAATTTTTTCCGCTGGACCTTACTTTTTGCAGACTGTGCTTTTTCCCAGGATTACGGCTATAATGTTGCAGGAATACATTATAGATGAACACCGAATCTTTGCGTAAAATCCTCAACCTTGAAAAGCAGCGTGATTATGCAGATTCCTCCGTATTCGGAGGACTGGATAAATTCCTGCGTAACTGGTCCGCTCAGGCTAGGAGGTCATTAACAAATCCTCATCTCATTGTGCGTTTCCATCGGCGTTTCGATACGAGCTATGCTTCATTAACCAAAGAACAACGTAGGGAATGGGCAAATAAGGTTCTTGCATTCATAGACGACTTGGAAGGTAAGGATAATGTTAAAGCATTGCCTCCTGCAGGACAGGTACAACCTTCCGTGAAGAAAAAGCCCCCCGTAAAAATAAAGAAGCCAGCGGTAGTGGCGGACGGACCGTCTCTCGATTCGCCGATAACGGTTGTTAAGGGTATCAGCACCGCCCTTTCTGCCAGGTTCGGCAAGCTGGGTGTGAAGACGGTGCGTGACCTGCTCTATTTCTTCCCGCACCGCCATCTCGACTATAGTAAATTGAAGTTCATATCCCAGCTTACCGAGGGCGAGGAGCAGACCATTGTGGCCAACGTCTGGCAGGCTCAGGAGACCAGGCCGGGAGGCAGACGCAGCACCGAGGCTATCGTAGGTGACGAGACGGGCAATATCCGCGTACTCTGGTTCAACCAGCCTTATCTGGCTAAAAAGCTGACCACCAATAACCGGATAATGCTCAGCGGCCGTGTCAGCCTTTTCAAGGGGCGCCATATGTTCCTGTCGCCTGAGTGGGAGATAATGGAAGGCCCCGATTTCATCGGGGTGCATACCGCACGGCTGGTGCCGGTTTATCCGCTGACCCAGGGTCTGCGGCCCCGTCAGGTGAGAAAGCTGATGAAAAATTTCATCGATCGGTGGGCAGGGCAGGTGACCGACTTCCTGCCGGGGGAGTTAAAGAAAAGACTTGGCTTGCTGGAACTGCATACGGCTATCAGCCAGGCACATTACCCGGAAGACGTGGCGACCAAGGATAAAGCGCGGGTCCGGCTGGCTTTTGACGAGCTTTTTCTCCTGCAGCTGGGTGTGATGAGCAAGAAGCGCCAGTGGCAGGAGAGCCGGCCGGGCACCCCGTTCGATGTTAAGAAATCGGTGCTGGAGCAATTCCTGGGCTCACTGCCTTTTAAATTGACGTCAGCCCAGGATAAGGTGCTCGGGGAGATATTGAATGATTTGGGCCAGTCACGCCCGATGTGCCGGCTATTGCAGGGCGAGGTAGGTAGCGGTAAGACGGTGGTGGCCACGGCGGCACTGCTGGTGACGGCGGCCAATAATTACCAGGGGGCGTTCATGGCCCCTACCGAAATTCTCGCCGAGCAGCATTTCGCCACTGTTTGCCAGCTGCTATCGAAGCTGGGGCGGGAGGAAGGGGATGGCTATGTGCGGAGCTACTCCGGTTTTCTGGAGCGCCCCCTGAAAGTGGCGCTGCTCATGGGCGATATCAGGCAGACCGGAAAGAAGAAGATTCAGAAACAGATACAGGCAGGGGATATTGACCTAGTCATCGGCACTCATGCCATCGTTCAAAAGGGGGTAGAATTTAAGAAGCTGGGACTGGCGGTCGTTGACGAACAGCACCGCTTCGGGGTGGAGCAGCGTTCGGCGCTGCGGGAAAAGGGGTTCAATCCGCACATGCTGGTCATGACAGCCACCCCGATTCCGCGTACCTTGGCGCTGACTCTCTATGGCGACCTTGACCTTTCGGTGATAAACGAGCTGCCGCCGGGAAGGCAGACAGTAAAGACCAAGTGGCTCAGGCCAAATCAGAGGGAGAGCGCCTATGCCTTTGTGCGGAAGCAGGTGGCCGGGGGACGCCAGGCTTTTATTCTCTGTCCCCTGATTGAGGAGTCCGATGCTATTATTGCGCAGGCAGCGGTGGTCGAGTACGAACGGCTTTCACAGGAGATCTTCCCGGACCTGAGGGTGGGTCTGCTGCACGGAAGGCTGGCTTCTTTAGAGAAGGATACTGTCATGGAGAGCTTTCGCTCCGGCAGGCTGGATATCCTGGTATCGACGCCGGTGATAGAGGTTGGCATCGATATCCCCAACGCCACGGTCATGCTAATAGAGAGCGCCGACCGCTTTGGGCTTTCGCAACTGCACCAGTTCCGCGGTCGGGTGGGGCGGGGTAAAGAGCAGAGTTACTGCATGTTGCTGGCCGAAAATCCCTCCGATGTCGGCCGGGAACGGCTTGACATAATAGAGAATGTGCAGGATGGTTTTAAGCTGGCTGAAGAGGACCTGAAGATGAGGGGGCCGGGAGAGTTCTTCGGCACTAGGCAGAGCGGGCTGCCCGACCTGCGCATGGCGAAAATCTCCGATGTGGCTCTGCTGGAGCTGGCGCGGAGCGAGGCGATAAACCTCTTTCAGGTTGATGCCGGCCTGGAAAGGGCAGAGCACCGACTTTTGTCCCAGGAACTGGCGCGTGTCTGGACGGATGCCGGCGAGTGGAGCTAGGTAAACTTTATAAAATTATTATGATAATTTAATGCGATTTTAATACACTCCTCTTTTTAATTATGCTATACTCTGTGAAAATAGTTAAATGGTATATTTCTCCTTGAGGCAGGAGTTTTTTGAACTCAATATACGCTAAGGTAATCGTTAATCCGGTCGCCGGCGCCGGCAGGACGGGTCGGCTCTGGCCGCAGATAATGGGTCTGTTCAAGGGGCATGGACTGCGTTTCGAGCATGACATCACCGAAGCCCCGGGTCATGCCATTGAGCTGGCTAAAAATGCCGCCAGGAAGGGCTATGAGATGGTGATATCCGTGGGCGGCGACGGTACCATCAATGAGATTGTCAACGGTCTGTATGCCGCCGGCAATATCGGCGATGCCTTGCTGGGCATTATCAGCACGGGTACCGGCGGCGATTATATCCGCACCATAGGCATCCCCCGCCGCTACGAGGATGCCTGCCGACGTTTCCTCCAGCCGAAAAAGCGTACCGTCGACCTCGGCATCGTGGAGTACGCGAGTAACGGGCACCGGGCGGAGCGAATCTTCGTTAACTTCGCCGGCATGGGTTTTGATGCTGAAATTGTCAGGCGTACCACGCAGCAGTTTAAAGCGTTGGGTAGTATGCCATCCTATCTCCTGGGAACGCTCACCACGCTTTTATCATACGTTAATCGGGATATTTCTATTATAGTGGATGGTCAGGCGGAGGACAGGCGGGTCTGCACGGTCATTATGAACAACGGGAAATACGGCGGCGGGGGTATGTTTACGGCGCCCCATGCCGACCTTTCCGACGGTTTGCTGGATGTGTTGATTGTAGGTAACCTGAGCAAGCCGGACCTTCTCCGGTCATTGCCGCGTATTTATAAAGGCACCCATCTGACCCATCCCAAAGTAACCATGAAGAAAGCCAAAGAAATAGAGGTTAGGTGCCTCGGTGGAAGGATGCATCTGCAGGCTGACGGCGAGCTGCTGGGGGAAGTGCCGGCGCGTTTTCGTATCCTGCCTTCGGCGTTGAACGTTATTGTTTAGTCGAAGGGCATAACCTGTGACAGGGGTACTGGTCTGATATGTCGAAAATAATAAGAATATTATCGCAAGCCAGCCGGAAGGAGATGAAATATCTGCTTGGTGTGCTGGTCTCATTTGTCGTGCTGGACGGCCTGGTGACAGAGTTTCTCATTGACGGGGGACTGGCGCGGGAGGGTAATCCATTCTTGGAACCTCTGGTGGGGGATATCGGCTTTATGATATTAAAGGTTGCCGGCTCTCTGCTGTGTGCCTTTATTCTGTGGGATATTTACAGGCGGTTTCCCAGAGTAGCTGTAATCGCCACCTGGATTGCCGTGGCCGGTTACGGTGGAATTATCATCTGGAATACTAGCCTGTTCCTTCTATCATGAGGTCGGCTGCTTCCAGACTCTGCGGTCGCCTCCATAACGGTATCACCTCGGGCATGGTATCCACGAAGGCGATTTCTCTGGGTATTTTGTAGTCGGCCATGCGTCCCTGACAGTACTGCCGTATCTCCTGCTCGGTGGTCTTTTCCCCCGGTTTCAATCGTACCAGCGCTTTGACCGTCTCGCCCCGCACGATGTCGGTTACCCCTATCACCTTGGCCTCGGCTATCTTGGGATGGTCCGCCAGGACTTCTTCGATATCGGCAGGGAAGATATTCTGACCTTTCAGGATAAGCATTCTTCTTTTACGGCCGGTGATGAAAAGGAAACCGTCTTCGTCAATCCGGCCGATATCGCCGGTGTGGAGCCAGCCATTTCTTATAATTCTGGCGGTAGCCTGTGGTTTATGGTAAAAGCCGGCCATGACCGGCCCCCGTATGACTATCTCTCCTTCCTGGCCGGGAGGCAATTCGTTATCATTTTCATCGAATATTTTCATCTCCCAGCAGGGCATGGGCTTTCCGGAGGAGCCGATTTTGCCCGTGCCATCGATGGGCATGACGGTGATGTGACATACGGACTCCGTCTGCCCGTAGATATCGATGATGTTTAAGCCGTAGTGCTGTTTAAACTGATTTATGACCACAGGCTCAAGCGGGGCACCTCCGCTGACGCAAAGTCGCAGTGAGCTTAAATCGTGTTTGATGCCCTCCCGGCGGGCCACATTTATCATTAGTGAGTAGATATAAGGGACGCCCATGTAAACCGTGCCCCTTTCCTGTTCCACGGCTTCCAAAAAGCTATGTATAGACCGCCCGGTGCCCGGCACCGCTACCAAGGTATTGCCTTTATATATCGAAGCCAGCAATACGGCGGTCAGCCCGAACTGGTGGTACATGGGCAGGGCAAACTGCATCACCACGTCGTTTTCCGTCTGCTGAAATGTCGCGGCGGAGTTGATAGTCTCGATATAGACGCTCCGGTGTGACAGGGCGACGCCGTGCGGTTTCAGGGTAGGCCCCCCGGTATAGGATATGATGGCGATATCCTCCGGGGTGATAGCCACATTTATGCCTGATGGCGGATTTTGCGTCAGGATTTTCTGGTAGCTGTTAAACTGCGCGTCGTATTCAGTATTGACCGTAATAACATGCTTGATAGAGTCGAACCTTGGCAGGGCTGGCAGCAGTGATTCCAGGGGAGGGTTCTCGATAACGAACACTTTGGGAGTACAATCGTTGAAAAGACTGACCAGTTCATCCGCAACGTAGCGGGAGTCGAGCGGCACGGCGATGCCCCCGGCCTTGATTATCCCGAAGAACACGGACACAAATTCTGGGTTGCTGGCCTGCATCGTAGCCACGCGGTCGCCTTTTTTAACCCCCATTTTTATCAGAGCATGGGCGACCCTGTTGGAGTCCTCTTCAACTTGGGCGAATGAGACACGGCGCTCGCCCATGATAATGGCTATTTTATCGGCAAAGCGCGTTACGGTATTCTCCAGTATCGATTTCAGGTCCATTGGAAATCTATTTACCTTTCTCACAAATTGTCAGTTTTCGAGTACCACCCGAGCATCTACGGCTACGGCGCCGTCACGGCTGGCAATAACGGGATTGAGGTCGAGTTCTTTGACCATCGGGTATTTCACGGCAAAGTCGGAGACCGCCAGCAGCATGTCTTCCAGTCCGGATAAATCGGTCGGCGGCTGGTCGCGATATCCGGTAAGCATCCGGTAGCCCTTTATCTCTTTTATCATCTCGCCGGCATCTCTTCTGGTGACGGGCGTTACCCGCAGGGAAACATCTTGAAGTACTTCCACCCAGATGCCGCCGAGACCGAATACAAGCACCGGGCCGAACTGTTTATCCCTGTTTATGCCGATAATCACCTCGATGCCCGGAAGTACCATCTTCTGTACGGAAATGCCCCGGATTCCGGCCTGGGGATATTTTTGCCGGACATTTCTCAGGATATCATCGTAAGCCTGTTCGACCCGTTCCTGGATTTCCAGCCCCAGCTTAACACCGCCAGCATCGCTCTTGTGGACGATATCGGGCGAGGCTATTTTCAGGGCCACGGGGAAGCCGAGTTGCCTGCTTATCGCGGCCGCCTCCGACCGTGACGTTGCCAGTCTGGTGGGAACGACGTTTATTCCTGCCTGACCGAGAAGCTCCTTGGACTCTATCTCGGTCAGGACGACTCTTCCTTCATTTCTGACTTGCTCTATTATCGGGTGCATGGTCGGTAAAAAATATTTATATGGCAGACGGCTATCCAGAATAAGTCCAGTATAACAGACCTTAATCTGGTTTGAAAAGGGTGGCGTAGGAGAGCGTTTGTCAACGTTCTGTCATTGCGAGGAACGAAGTGACGAAGCAATCTCTATTATTATCTTATTATCAAGTTGGAGATTGCTTCGCCTCCCGACTTCGTCGGGACGGTCTCGCAATGACACTATTATATATTCGCAATGATATTAATTATCATGTATAATCAATCGGAAATAACTGCTTTCTCCTTAAAGATAATTACATGGAAACAAGCTTGTTTGTTATCGCCCCAATCATACTGATAGCTTTGATTTTTGATTTCACCAATGGCATGCACGATGCCGCCAATTCTATTTCCACTATCGTCTCTACCAGGGTTTTAACGCCCCGGCAGGCTGTCCTCTGGGCAGCCTTTTTTAACTTCGTGGCTTTTCTCATTTTCGGTACGGGGGTCGCCAATACAATCGGCAAGGGAATGATTGATATTACCATCGTGACTTCTACGGTCATTCTGGCGAGTCTTATCGGCGCTATATCCTGGAACATCATTACCTGGTATTTCGGACTTCCGAGCAGTTCCTCTCATGCGTTAATTGGCGGATATGCGGGAGCCGCTATCGCCAAAGGCGGACTCGGCGTGATTATTGCGGCCGGCTGGTACAAAACCCTGATTTTTATTGTCCTGGCGCCTTTGATTGGCCTGGTTATGGGTTTCTTACTAAAGGTTGCTGCCTCATGGGTTGTACATAAGAAAAGTCCGGCAGGTATAAACAAATGGTCGCGGATTTTCCAGATTTTCTCAGCAGCGGCTTTTAGTCTGGGACACGGCGGCAACGACGCGCAAAAGACCATGGGTATCATCACCAGTCTTCTTTTTGTAGGGGGGTTAATCAGTGAGTTTCATGTGCCTTTATGGGTTGTTCTCAGCGCCCATGCCGCTATTGCTCTGGGTACGTTCACCGGCGGCTGGCGGATTGTGAAAACGATGGGACAAAAAATCACCAAATTAAGGCCAATTGATGGTTTCTGCGCCGAGACAGCCGCCGCCTCCAGTATTTTCTTATCCACGCATCTGGGCATTCCGGTAAGCACTACCCATGTTATCACGGGGGCGATATCGGGGGTGGGTTCTGTGCAAAGGCTTTCTGCCGTGCGCTGGGGTGTGACTCTGCGTATTGTCTGGGCCTGGATTTTTACGATACCCGCATCCGGTATTATTTCCTTGCTTATTTTTTACCTTATCAGGCTGGTTTCCTGATTATTACGTGATTATTCACTCAGTAGAGCGGTTATTTCCCTGGCGCTTAGCTGGCGTATCTCTCCCTCTTTCAAATCGCCCAGCTTCAGGTTGCCGATACGGACGCGTTTTAAAGTCAGGACGGGGTGTCTCAGCCTTTCAAACATGCGGTGTACCTGCCGTTTTTTACCCTCGTGTATGGTGATGCTGTAGTTGAAGAGTGGCTCTGTAATTTCTTTAATTACCGCCGTATCGGTCATGCCATCTTCCAGCCGGATGCCGTGCTCCAGCCTCTGTTTTTCCGCTGCTTTAAGGCTTCCCCTGATATGTATCAGGTACTCTTTTTCATGCTCGAACCTGGGGTGGGTCAAATGGTAGGTCAGGTTACCGTCGTTAGTAAGTAACATAAGCCCGGTGGTGTCTTTGTCCAGCCGACCGACCGGATAGAGCCGGTAATGCTGGTATTTACGGGGCAGGATGTCCAGGACCGTGCGGCGCCCTTTTTCATCTTTCACCGTGGAGACGATACCTTCGGGCTTGTTGAGCATGAGGCAGATTATCTCATCAGGCACGAGGTTGACCGGCTGACCGTTGAACAGGATATGGTCTTTCTCGACATTCACCGGATGGTTGAATGATTCGGCTGTTTCCCCGTTAACCTCGACCTTTCCCTGCTTGATGGCTTCGGCCATGCGGCGCCGTGAGCCGATACCGGCTTCGGTCAATGCTTTCAGGAGAGGTTTTGTGGGCATATGAATTTTCTCTAATCAGCTCCTGGTGACCTGGCAGAGTTGCGATTTGCAGGGAATGAACCCGGAAATCGGGTCGAGGGTGCGGTCGTCGACCAGCGAGTTGACATTAGCTTCGCCCGGCCAGTGGTGCGGCATAGAAACGACGCCGCTCAGTATCGTATCGGTAACATTGGCTTTCATCCTGATACTGCCCCGCGGCGAGCTGATTGTTACCGTATCGCCGGACTTTATGCCGCGTGGGGTGGCATCGGCGGGATTGATATCCACCAGCGGGTCGGGCATTAATTTACGCAGTCGCGGAATATTACGGAACTGCGAGTGAGTATAGGCCATGACCCTGGCCCCCGAGGTCATTACCAGCGGGAAGGACTTTGCCAGGTCGGGCCGGCTGAGCGGGCTCTCCGGCGGCTCTTGATAGGTCGGGAGCGGGTCGAGGCCGTGTTCCGCGAGCGTGGCACACGCTATTTCCACCTTGCCGGAGGGCGTTTGAAATCCCGCCTTTTCATAGCGTTTTTCCGGACTTGTCTGGCCTGGTAGCTTTATGCCCTCGGGGTGCTGCCGCAGGTCGTTAAATGTAATTTTCATCGGCTCCAGTACATAATCGACGCATTTCCCGAAATCGCCATCCCAGAACAAATCGCCGAAGCCCAGCCTTTTCGCCAGTCCGGCATAGATATCCCATTCTGTCCGGCATTCGCCTATGGGGTTGATGGCCGGCTCTATCAGCCTGACATAGCCGCCGTAGTCGGTCAGGAGGATATGCCTTTCCAGCCAGGATGCTATGGGCAGCACGATATCGGCAAGCTGCGTGCCAGGGGTTTGAAAATACTCGGACACGGCAATAAAATCCAGCTTCTTCAGGTTCTCAGCCATACGGTGTGAGTTGGCGAAGAACTGGATATCCAGTCCCGAGGAGAAGAGGGCTTTGATGGGATAAGGCTGGCCACTCTCAATCTGGTCGGCAATGGCATTCGACTGCATCTCCCGGTAACGTTTCGTCCATATCGGGAACCGTTTTGACCCCACTCCCGGCGGCATATCGGCGACTCTTTCGTGCAGGGTAATGTCATTCGGTTGGTGATTGGAATGGGCGCCCGATCTGTTACCGCCAGCGATGTCAATGTTGCCGGTTATAGCAGCCAGCAGGATTACCGCCCGGTGGTTCTGCACGCCGTTGGCGTGATGGGTGGTGCTGTTGCTGCTCAGGTGGAGCTTGGCTGGTTTCCGGGTGGCATATAGTAAGGCCGCCTCCCTGATTCTGGCGGCAGGCACCCGGGTTATCTTCTCGACGCGTTCGAGGGGGTATTCCTGAGCCAGCTTTTTCAGGCCATCGAAGCCGACCGTCCACTTCTCGACGAATTCTTTGTCGTATAGATTTTCATTGATGATAATATTCATCATACCCAGTGCCAGGGCGCCGTCGGTGCCCGGACGCAGTTGCAGGTGGATATCGGCTTTAGCGGCTATAGCGGTACGGCGGGGGTCGACCACGATGAGCTTGACACCTCTCTCTTTAGCCTCCAGGTTTTCCTGCCAGACTCCCGGTGAGGAAATAACGCCGGCACCCCATATCAGCTTGCATTTAGTTTCCGGTTCTAAAGTGCCGCTTGAGCCGGCCATGTAAGAATAGTCGGGGCCATAGGTCAGGTTGGCGGCAATCCATGTTCCGGAAAAACAGTTGCTGCTCTCGGTGCAGTAGTTGGGCGAGCCGAAAGCGTGAGTCAGGCGGTGGAAATAGGGGCGTGGCTCCTTGGTGTAGGCAATCCAAAAAACCACCGATTCCGCCCCGTGCTTGTCTTTAATCGACTGCAGATTACCGGCGACGGTATCCAGCGCTTCGTCCCAGGAAACACGCTCCCATGAGCCGTTTCCCCGCTCGCCGGTACGCTTTAGAGGGTATTGCAGGCGGTCGGGATGGTAAACAAAGTCCAGCTGTGCTTTCCAGCGCGGGCAGTGGGCTACCCTGGGGTTGGCAATATCAACCTTCACGGCTTTACCGTTCTGGACATGGATTTTCGTCGGGCAGGTCATCGTGCACATGTAGCAGATACCGTCTTTTACTTCCACTGACTTTGCCATCTTATTATGTTCTCCAATCTTAATCACGGCAGGTGAATTGAGTTCGTGTTTTTCTCACGGTTTTCTTTTATTATAACAGCCTTTTACGGCGAATCAAATTTACTGATATTTTATTGGCGTGTGGTATAATTTAAGAAATACTGTAAGGAGACTTGAAGGCTGGAATCAATACAGGTAGCCCGTAGAGCTGTAGAAATTGCCTCCGATAAGCAGGCCAGTAATATCGTGCTGCTGGATGTCCGCGAATTATGCAGTTTTACGGACTATTTTGTTATCTGCGCCGGCGAGAGTGCACGGCAGATTAGCACCATCAACGATGAAATCGAAAAGGACTTGAAAAAAGAAGGCGTTAGGCCTCATCACCATGAGGGAACGCTGGACTCGGGATGGCTCCTGCTTGATTACGGCGACGTTATCGTGCATATTTTCGGCGCTTTAGAACGCAATTACTATAAGCTTGATGAACTCTGGCATGAAGCTAAAGCGGTGCTCAGGATTCAGTAATCTGAGACCAGTATATTTATTATAAAAAAGGTTATCATTATCTTAATATGCCCTCTCACCACGTTCACTTCGTTCAGTGCAGGCTTGGTTCTCTCCCCGGCGGGGAGAGGAAAATTGTAGGGTTGTGGCGTGTAAAACCCTCTCCCTTGATGGGAGAGGGAAGGGTGAGGGTGAGATTTCAGTTTGAAGCCTGAGTTGTAAAATAATCCCCCGGGTATTTAAGCATCAGGGAAAATCTCTTTTTTCGTAAAGAATAAGGCTATCTCTTTTTCCGCGTTTTCCGGCGAGTCGGAAGCGTGCGTGGAGTTCCGCTGGACGTCCAGCCCGAAGTCTTTCCGTATCGTTCCCGGTGCGGCCTTGGCGGGGTCGGTGGCGCCCATGAGCTTCCTGATTCTCTCCACGGCCCCCTGACCCTCGAAAACGGCGGCCACAATCGGGGTGGATATGATATATTCCACCAGGTCTTTGAAAAATGGTTTCTCCCTGTGGATGGCATAGTGCCGCTCTGCCAGGGCTTTATCCATGTGCAGCATCTTGAGCGCCAGCAGCTTTAGTCCTTCCCCCTGAAGCCGCCCGATGATGGTGCCGGCCAGTCCTCTCTGCATGGCATCGGGTTTGATAAGAACCAGAGACCTCTCCATTATCAACTCCTTATGACGAATATTCTGAAAGCTGTCCGCTAACTAGCCTTATCTGTGCGAAAGAGACCGGCTAAATCGGCGATAGTGACCGCCTCCAGCGTGTCCACGATAAGGTTGGCCTTCTTCAAACTTGTTCTGGGGTGGCTGTTGGTAACCGCGACGCATTTCATGCCGGCTTTTTTTGCGGCGGCCACTCCGGCGATAGCGTCCTCGATGACGATGCAATTGCTGGCTGGTACGCCGAGTTTTTTCGCCGCCAGCAGGAATATCTGCGGGCTGGGCTTACCCTCCGCTACTTCCGTGCCCCAGGCTATGGTCTGAAAGTAGTCTTCTATGCCCAGTCCCCGGATAATGATTTCGATATTTTCCAGAGGCGCCGAGGAGGCTATGGCCGTCTTCACGCTATGCTCTTGGAGCGACTTTATCAGTTCTATCGCTCCGGGCAGCGGCTTGATATTATCAGCCACCCGGCGGCGATAGTTTGCCTGTTTTTCTCTGGTAATAGCCTCGAAATCCTCATGTGATATATTCTCGCCGAGGGCAAATTTGATAATGGTATCGTGTCTCTGTCCGAAAAGGCGCATGAAGTCCTCTTTGCTGAAGTTCACGCCCCTTTTCCCGAAAATATCCACCCAGGCGCGGTAATGATAGTCGGCGGTATCAGCAATGACGCCGTCCAAGTCCCAGAGAACAGCTTCAAGGCGGGCGTTAGACATGACTATCAACTTCCCCCGCTCTGTTTTCCGCGATAAACTGCTTGGCCGTGCTTTCGGCGATTACGGTGCCGTCTTTCAGGCATGCCTGGCCGGCGGTCTCGATGAGTTTTTTCCTTTGCCGGGTTATCCAGGCGGTAATGACCAGCGGCACCTCCACCTTGACCGTTTGTCTGAGCCTGATGTTGATACTGGCGGTCAGGCAGGTGTTGCCCGTGGCATAGGCGACATTGCTCATCGCTTCATCAAGGAGGCAGCCCAGGATGCCGCCGTGTAAAAGCCCCGGCCATCCCTGGTGTGCTTTATCCGGCGTAAATTCGGTCCGGATTACATCCCCCTCTCTGGTGAAGTTCAGTTTCAGTCCGATGGGGTTATTTTGCCCGCACCCGAAGCAAAATCCCTCGTTCAGGTCGGTATTGAGAGTTACTTTCGGTATGAATGCCATAGTTGTGTCTCCAGTCCACTTAAAAGTGTCGCCATCCTATAATGGTTATTTTGACGGGTTTGCCTCTGGCGTCGAACAGGCTTATTTTACCCGGCTCGCCGTCAGTGATTTCACCAATAGCGGTTACAGGATATTGTATCTGCTCTTTTATCTTGCTAATAGTCTCAGCGCTCCCTGTAAAAAGCAGCTCGTAGTCCTCCCCCCCTCCCAGCGCCATTTCCACCGCCTTTTCCCCGAAGTTGGTTTTCACCGCGGCATGAATCGGCAGGCGGTCGATGTTCACGCGGGCGCTGACCTGGCTGGCTTCGCAGATATGACGCAGGTCGGAGAGAAGTCCGTCGCTGATATCTATAGCCGTATTTATCCCGTGCTTGACCAGCAGCTGTCCCTCGACGATGCGGGGTACGGGATGAAGGAAAGCCTCCCTTAAGTATTGGCTATCCTCCGGTTTGAACTTGAGCTTCTTTGTCAACATCTCCAGTCCGGCTTTAGAGCTGCCCGGATATCCGGTAACGGCTATGGTATCGCCGGTTCTGGCTTTAGAACGACGTAATAAATTATCGTTCGGACTGTTGCCCAGGACGGTGATGGTAATCGCTACCTGCGGCGAACGGCTGATATTGCCGCCCGCGATGGCTACCTTGAACTGTCGGGCTAGCTCAATCATCCCTCGGTAAAGCTCGGTGACATTTTCCACTTCTGTATCTTCCGGTAAGGCCAGGTTCACCAGGGCGTATTCCGGCATACCGCCCATGGCGGCGATATCGCTGAGGTTGATGGCTAACGATTTCCAGCCTAGCTCTTGCCATGAGGTCGTCTCCAGGGAGAAATGGACATCCTGAACCATGGAATCCACGGTGGCAAGCTGGATTGAAGCGGTGCATCGCCATGCGGCGGCATCATCTCCGATGCCGATGATAAGGTCGGGGGTGAGCTGATTAATTTTTGATTCGGCAATCATTTTAGCCAGGAGGTCAATCAGCCCGAACTCCCCCAGTTCCGGGACTTTCATAAGGGAAATTATAGCATATTCGGGGAGGGGGTGGCTTCTTATATTTTTTCACAAACCTAAATACTCCGAATCAAGCAATAAGGTATTGACTTTAAGATATATTTTATCTTATACTATAAATATATAGTACATAATAATATACGCAATTATGTACTATATATGACTTATTACTCGATTACACTGAGGTGATGCAATATGGTTAGTACGGTATTTTCTGATTTTATTGTTAGCGCTACAGACCTTAGAAAGAATCAGAGGCATTGGCTTGAGACTGCTTCTCAAAACCCTATTTCAATAAACTATGGCCAAAAGCAATTGGCAATTATTAATCGTGATATAATATGCAATTTGTACAAAGAAATAAGCTATTTGGAAAAAGCAATTAAAGCACATCAAGAGTATTTATATGGGCGAAATGAGACTTTCCCTTGGCTTGAATATCTTAGCGATGAAGAAAAAAGACAATTTCATGAAGAACTTTTAAATGATGTTATGAAATCTATTGCGACCCATGATTGGGAACTGGTTGAAGAATTACTGCAAGACTGGAAAGCTACAGTTGAAGTCAAGAAGAATCCTGAAGTAGTTAAGGCATTGAAGGATGAAGGAACTTCATCAAAGTATGTCACTATATAGCGGTGACTTTCGCATAAGCATTAAACGTAAATGGTTGAAAAAGTGGCGTTTATTTGAGACGGAACTCCCTGAGGCAATGCACAGATGTAGGATATTTCTTGAAAAAAATCCTGAGGATAGGTTGAAGTCTGAAGGTAAACTTAAAAAACTTAAAGGTGATTTAAAGGGTATATTACAATACGATATTACGGATGAAGCTCGCGTCTGGTACGAAGTTGATCGAAAACAACATCTAGTACGCATCAAGTATTGCGGACATCATCCTTAACTTACACCATGAATGTGAATTTATAATAGATAACGAAGTTCGGATTATTAACTAGAATCGTCTTTTCATTATGTTTCATATGGAATCAATATATTACTCTTAATTATACTCTAAATCGCCCTCTTCCCCTTTACCCTAAAACCTGCTATATTATTCCCAAATGCGTTACGCTATTCTGGCTGATATTCATGCCAACCTGGAGGCGCTGACCGCCGTGCTGGATGATATTAATGGGAAGGGCGGAGTGGATGAAATCTGGTGCCTGGGGGATATCGTCGGTTATGGCCCGGAGCCCGGCCAGTGCATCAAACTCCTGCGGCAGTACCATCCCGTCTGTGTCGTCGGAAACCATGACCTCGGTGCCATCGGCAAGCTTGACCTCTCTTATTTCAATCCTGCGGCGGCTGAGGCCTGCCAGTGGACGGCCGGGAAATTGAACCCGGTAGATGCCCGCTACCTCGAAGACCTCCCCGCGACTGTTCAGAAAGGCGAATTTCTCCTGGTACACGGCAGCCCTTCAGAGCCAATCCTGGAATATGTCATGTCCACCAGCATTGCGGAGAAGAATTTTTCATTTTTCGAATCGCGTTTTTGCCTGGTAGGCCATACCCATGTGCCGCTGGCATTCAAGGAGGAAAACAGTTCCTATTCGTCAATTTCACTTTCACCGGGTATCGGCTTGGTGCTCGGCAACCATCGGATGATTATCAATCCGGGCGGGGTGGGACAGCCGCGCGATGGCGACCCCCGCGCCAGTTATGCCATCTATGATAGCGAAGGCAGCATGCTCAGGCTTTATCGCATCCCTTACGATATCCGCGCCACCCAGGATAAGATGATGCAGGCCGGCCTGCCCATCCAATTGATTACACGATTGGCAGCCGGCAGGTAAATAGAAGGTTTTATTTGATGGTTGGTTGACTCTCTCTGTAAAATTGTCATTGCGAGGAGTCCCGATGCAATCGGGACAACGTGCCTGCACGCTGAAGTAGGTTACGGCACGCAGGCGTGGCAATCTCAATCAATAAATTAAACCTAAGATAGAGATTGCTTCGCCTTCCACCTGCGGCGGAATGGTCTCGCAATGACAACATGCGTCTTAAGCTTGACAAAGCCTCGCCTACCCTTTACGATTTTTATTGAGGTCGTGCTAGATGGGGAGCCAGCGGTGCCCTGTACCTGAAATCCGCTATAGCAGGGTCGAATTCCTGTTTGAGGCTTTCGTCTGGTGGGACTGCCCGGGTTAAGTGGTGTTGAAGGCTGGGTCCTGCGCGGCAGAATGCTATGAACCCCGTCAGGTCCGAGAGGAAGCAGCGGTAAATAGTTTTTTCTGGGTGCCGCAGGTTCGCCTGGCTGGAGCCGGCTGGCTCAGGCAAGCCGTTAGGCGGGGTCGAGGGCAGGTGCACGACCTCTATTTTTCGCATGAATAAAAGCCTTTCCAGGGGCGGTTCCGATACGCTGCTGGCGCAGACCAGGAAGCTGCTGCGCAAGTTCGACCTCAGGGCGAAAAAGGGGCTGGGACAGCACTTCCTTATTGATGACAATGTGCTGGAGGCTATTCTAACCGCCGCCGAGCTTTCCCCCGCTGATACCGTTATTGAAGTGGGGCCGGGGTTGGGTCTTATGACCGCCGAGCTTGCCAGGCGGGCCGGCTGGGTCATCGCCATCGAGCTGGACAACCGGCTGGCGGACATTCTTAAAAAGACGTTATCTCATGATAATATAGTTATTCTCAATGAAGATGTCCTCGGCACCGACCCCGCGGCTTTATTGCAGGGGCGGGCGCCCAGTTTTCCGTCGGCGTTGCGCCTGTACAAGGTCGTGGCTAACCTGCCGTACTATATTACCTCCCCCGTCCTCCGCCATTTCCTCGAAGCATCCGTCAAGCCGGAGTTAATGGTGGTTATGGTTCAGAAAGAGGTGGCTAAAGCTATCGTGGCTGAGGCCGGCCAGAGGAGCGTGCTCAGCATCAGCGTGCAGTTTTACGGCAAACCTAGCATCGTAACTTATGTACCCGCAGTGTCCTTTTTACCCGCGCCGGAGGTAGATTCTGCCGTTGTTAAAATAGACGTCTATCGCCAGCCACCCGTTGATGTGGATAATGTGGATAGTTTTTTCAAACTGGTGCGCGCCGGTTTCACCGCTGCCCGCAAGCAGGTAGCTAACTCGCTATCGCAGGGACTGGGCCTGCCCAAGTCTGAAATTTTGGACTTGCTGGAGCAGGCAGATATTGACCCCCAGCGGCGGGCGGAAACGTTTACCCTGGAGGAGTGGGCGGCACTTTATAAGTTATTCCGAGAGAATATCAAGGGATAATAATCATCTTTATAATTCTCTTTTTTGTAAAAAGAATCACCTCTCCCTTGACGGGAGAGGTCAGGGTGAGGGTGAAATGAAAGCCCCCTCACCTTAATCCTCTCCTTCAGGATGAATCCTGCGGAGAGGAGAGGAAATAATTTTTTTATATTTAATCAGATACTAGTATGATAACGATTAAAGCTCCGGCCAAGATAAACCTGACTCTTGAGGTCCTGGGGAAACGCTCTGACGGCTTCAGACAGAAAGGCGCTCAGCCTGAAGGTTTCCACGAAATACGCAGTGTGCTCCAGACCATCGACCTGTTGGACACCTTGCATGTTGTGGTCGGGCGGGGAATTTCACTTCAATGCGATATGCCGGGCTGGTCGGCAGAAAAAAGCCTTGTCAGTAAGACGGTAAATTTATTGAAAGAGACTACCGGCTGTACAAAAGGGGCGGAGATAAAAATAGAGAAACGTATACCACTTATGTCCGGTTTAGGCGGCGATAGCAGCGATGCCGCCGCCCTGTTGCGTGGCCTTAGCGAACTATGGCGTCTGAATCTTTCGACAGAAAAGCTGGTGGAAATAGCGGCGCAATTGGGCTCGGATGTGGCTTTCTTTTTACATGGCGGCACGGCTTTGGCAGAGGGGAGGGGCGAGATGGTAACACCGCTGCCGCCACTTGCTAAAATGTGGGTGGTGCTGATAGTTCCGGATGTCCCCGTAGAGCCGGGCAAGACCGGGAGGATGTATGCCGTTCTTAAACCGTCCCATTTTACCGACGGTAAAATTACGGAAATATTGGTGGATACTTTACATAAAGGAGAAGGATTCAGTCCATCGCTGCTGTTCAATACCTTTGAGAATATCGCCTTTGATGATTATAATGTACGCCGTGTATATGTGGAGCACCTCGTCAAGCTTGGCGCTCCTCATGTCCATCTCGCCGGTTCCGGCCCGGCATTATTCACTATGTTCCGGGATAAAGAAAAGGCCGGGGAATTATATTCACGCTGTAATAACCAGGGAATGAAAGCCTACCTGGTAGGGACTCTATGAAAAACATAAGAATATATGGGAAAAAACCATTTACAGTAGCCGTTATTCACGGCGGTCCCGGCGCTCCCGGCGAGATGGCGCCCGTCGCCAGAGAGCTTTCATCTCTCAAGGGTGTCCTGGAACCTTTACAAACGAAGTCGACGCTTGAAGGCCAGATTCAGGAGTTGCACGATGTTTTAAAAAAGCACGCCGACCTCCCCGTCATCTTAATCGGCTTTTCCTGGGGAGCCATGCTCAGCTTTATTTTAGCAGCCCGGTATCCTCCGCTGGTGAAAAAGCTTATCCTTATCGGTAGCGGGCCCTTCGAACAGAAATACGCTGATAACATCGTTGGCGATAGATTAAACCGCCTCACTGAAGAGGAAAGAATTGAAGCCTTGAACCTGATAGACATTATCAACGACCCCGCCGCCACGGATAAAGATAAGTCCATGGCCAGACTCGGGGAGCTATTCGCCAGAGCGGATACCTACACGCCGTTGCCCGTAAAAAGCGAAGCCCTGGAATTCAGCGAAGAAATTAACCGTAAGGTCTGGGCGGAAGCCAAGGAACTGAGGATTTCCGGAGAATTACTATCGCTCGGTAGGCAGATAAACTGTCCCGTGCTCGCTATCCACGGCGACTATGACCCGCATCTCGCCGAAGGCGTTAGAGAACCCCTCTCCCGCATCCTCAAAGACTTTAAATTCATACTGCTGGAGAAATGCGGCCACGAGCCCTGGCTGGAAAGATACGCCAGGGACAAATTTTATGAAGTGCTGAGAAGGGAGATTGCATAATGGCTTTATTAGAGGTTAATAAAAAGATATGTACTCAATGCGGCATCTGTGCCGCGGCGTGCCCGGGAGGAATTATCTATTTCAAGGAAAAGAGCTACCCGCGCCTGCTGCCGGGGACAGACCCATTTTGCCTCCGGTGCGGTCACTGCGTGGCGGTGTGTCCTTCGGGGAGCCTGGAACACGATGAAATACCGCTGGCGAAATGCCCCCGTATCGATAGCTCGCTGGACATTAACTTCGAGCAGTGCGCCCAGCTTATCAAAGGTCGACGTTCCGTGCGCGAGTTCAAAGAGAAAAATGTGCCGGCAAAGGAAATCAAGCGTGTTATCGATGTCGCTCGTTACGCCCCCACCGGCCATAATAATCAAGAAGTGCAGTGGCTTGTTATTAACGACCGAAAAACGGTGCAGCGGCTTGCTGCTATCGGCACCGACTGGTTCCGCTGGTCGATAAAAAATAATCCGGCATTAGCTCCCATGCTGGAGGGAGCCCTTAAACAGCAGGGAGCCGGTAACGATGTGTTTCTGCGTCACGCTCCCGCGCTGGTGATAGCCTTCGCGGAAAAGCATAATCCCATCGCCGCTATAGATTGCGTTATTGCTATCTCCTATTTTGACCTTGCTGCCGTTAGTGCTGGATTAGGGTGCTGCTGGGCGGGCTTTTTACAGATGGCTGCCACCTCCTTCCCTCCCATGATAAAAGCTATGGCGCTCCCGGAAGGATGTGCGCCTTTCGGTAGCCTGATGGTGGGTTATCCCCGGCTGCGGTATCGGCTGGTACCGGCGCGCCAGCCTGCCCGCATTATCTGGCAGCCGTAGGGGGAAAAGTCCGGGCAAATAACGTATACTGTATTAAACATCATAAAGGGGGTTTTTAACATGGCTTACGAAACCGAGGATAATTTACAGGAAGCTTTTGGGGGCGAAAGCAAGGCCAACCGCCGCTATACCTTCTTTGCGGAGAAGGCGGAGAAAGAGGGCTATCCTCAGGTCGCCAGGCTCTTCCGGGCCGTCGCCGAGGCGGAAACGGTGCATGCCCGTAACCATTTAAATGCTATGGACGCCATAGGCTCGACCAAGGATAACCTGCTGGCGGCCAGCATCGGGGAGCACCAGGAGTTCACCGGCATATACCCGGCTTTTATCGAGAAGGCGGACGAAGAGAGGAACGAGCGGGCCCGGCGCACCTTCGACTGGGCTAACAAGGTGGAAAAAATCCATTACGGCTATTACGAGGAAGCCCTGAAAGCGCTCAAGGAGGGCAAAAAACCCGCGGAAGCCACTTACTATGTCTGCCAGGTCTGCGGCAACACCGTCACCGGCGCCGCCCCGGATAAGTGCCCCATCTGCGGCGCTCCCGGCAAATCGTTCAAGAAGATGGAGTAACTGTCATTACATAAATTTCTTCTATTGTCATTGCGAGGAGCGTAGCGAAGAAAAGAATCCATACCTGATTGTCATTGCGAGGAGCGTAGCGACGCGGCAATCCCTAAGAATGGACAAGCAATACTATTTTCGTATACTGGTAAAAACCACCTTCTGCTTGTGAGGAACGAAGTGACGTGGCAATCTCTTATTATGGCTAAGCAATACTACGTCTACATAATGACCAACAGCACGCACACAGTCACTTATATCGGCGTTACCAATGACCTGTATAGAAGAATTTAAGAACATAAGAATAAACTGGGCGGTGGATTTACCGCTAAGTATAACATAAATAAGCTTGTTTATTACGAAGTGTGTGAGAATGTTGAGAGCGCTATCTTGAGGGAGAAGCAAATAAAAAGTTGGTCAAGAAAAGACAAGGTGGCTCTGATTAACAAGATGAACAAAGACTGACATGATTTATACGGTGAATTGTAGGGAATAGAAGATAGAGATTGCCATGACCGACAAAGTCAGGTCTCGCAATGACAGAAAACAATAGAACTCAATACATATCCAAGATTATTTGTATTAAATCACATCTTTATTTACTGTGAAGTTTTTGCCAGATTGGTTCTCCTGCTATTCGTTTGAAGCTGTTGATGCTTAATTGCCCCCTTTGATTTCTTGCCTTTGAACCAGGCCTGTTTAGTTCCTTTTCTATTTCCTTTTTTTTTGCTTTATAGATTTCGATTGGTTCAAAAGTTTCATCTAACAAGACTAAAATTACTTCCTGCCATTTATGTTTTAATTTAATTGAACCAATTCGTTGGCCTGTCTTTGAGTCTGGAAGTATACACCGTGTTTTTATTTGGATTTTTTGTTTGTCTTGAGAAATAGCGTCATATCCTGGTTGTCTGGCTTGAGTAAGTTTGAGATTAAGTTTATCAGCTGCAACGAACTCTCCGATTTCTCCGGTGATTCCTAGGGGTTTACCAGTAAGACTGCGATACTGTTTTGCTATCTTCTTGGCATCATGAATCACGCGTTCTAAAGCATTGAGGTTAATAGTATTGGACATTATTATTTCCTCGCCCACCCCCTCACCATGGCCTCCTCCTCTTTTCTCCTTGTCACTTTCCCGTCCAGCCTGGCCTCTCTTAGACGCTGCAAGACCTCTTTAATTAATGGTCCCTCCGGGACGCCCAGCTTTTTAAGGTCCTCGCCGGTGAGGGCGGGATTAACATGTCTCAGCACGTTCACGTAAAGCTCGATGTGCTCGGCCACTGTCTCCGAGCCGGACCCCAGCGTATTGGCTGTAAGCGCCGCCAGGCTGCAGCCGTGCAGGATGTCGTAGATAACGCTCGGTGCCAGTCCCGGCGTGGCTAGCTCCTTCATTTTACTCTTGATAGCTAAAGTATCCCGCAGCGCCTGTGCCGTGGCTTTAGGCAGCCTGAGATATGAAATCAGTGTGTCCGTCTCGTCGCTGGTCAGCCGATAAAATAGCAGCGCTAAATAGAGTTGCATATTCGGCTCATCCGGCAGGCACCGCTCGCGCGCCGCGGCGAACGTTTCCGCCAGCCAGTCGTCCCCCTTCAATGATGGGTGCAGTTTAGCCAGCACGCCGAGCTCACCGGCCCGCTGGAGCGCTTTCTCCGGCAGGTCTTCCTTCAGGACAAGCTCCAGCTCATGGCGGATGCGGTCGCCGCTGATGGTGCCCAGCATATCTATATCGCGTTCAATAAGCTTGAGAGTCTTTGGTTCTATCCGAAAGCCCAGCCGCTTCTCGTAGCGCAGGGCGCGCCAGATGCGCGTGGCGTCGTCCGTGAAGCTTTTATCGTGCAGCACCCGCACCAGCCTCTTTTTTATATCCTGCCTGCCGCCATAGGGGTCGATGAGTTCCCCGTAGTGGCGTGGATTAAGCCCGATAGCCATGGCGTTGACGGTAAAATCGCGGCGGGCCAGGTCATCGACGATGGTGCCGGGTTTCACCGTGGGCAGCGCCCCGGGTCGGGCGTAGGTCTCGGCGCGGGCCGTAGCCAGGTCGGTGCTCCCTCTCTTCCACTGGAGTTTAGCCGTGCCGAAGCGGGTATGTGTGGTGACGTTAGCCCGGTTAATGGCTGCTATCTCCTGCGCCAGCTTGATAGCGTCCCCCTCGACCACTATATCCAGGTCGTAATTGCTACGTTCCAGGAGCAGGTCGCGTACTACACCGCCGACCAGGTAGAGGCGCTGCTGCTGTTTCTCGGCGATATCGCCGGCTTTCCTTATAAAGTCGACAAGGTCGACGGGCAGCTGCTCCTTTATCTGTCTGGCTAGATTGATGGTTTCCGGCATACTCATTTCACCTTGTAGTATAGCACAGGCTGTCCACGCAGAGGGATATATAAAATTGTCATCTACTTAACATAACTCTAAAAACAAATCAAAGCTACCCAGCTACGAATCGTTTCCTTAAAAAAATATTGTTGTTGTCGTGGTAAACGTTGTCATTTTCGGCGATAACCGCTTATAATGAACCATATGAAAGTCGTCTCGGTTGTTGGTATGACCGGCTCAGGAAAATCGGAGGTCGCCAGGATTTTTAGCGATAGAGGCTTTGCGACGGTCAGGTTCGGTGACATTACCGATGAAGAAGTCAAAAAGCAGGGCCTGAAGCTGACTGAAGAGAACGAGCGCCCGGTCAGGGAGCGTATCAGAAAAGAGCATGGTATGGCAGCTTACGCTGAAATGAGCCTCCCCCTCATCGATGCTGCCCTGAAGACCTCTAATGTGGTGGTGGACGGGCTTTATTCCTGGGAAGAATACACCTATCTTAAAAACCACTACGGAGATAATTTTATCGTCGTGGCTGTCTGGGCGTCGCCGAAAGCTAGGTATGCCCGATTGGGTAGCCGTAAGATACGTCCGCTGACGCCGCAGGAAGCCGCCGGCCGTGATAGCGCTGAAATCGAGTACCTCAACAAGGGCGGGCCGATTGCCATGGCCGATTTTACTATTCTCAACGAATCGTCGCTGAGCGATATGAAGCGACAGGTGGAAAGGATTATTGATAGTCTAAAATGACGGATATAAGAAAGCGACTAGATATTGACGAATATTTTCTAAAAATCGCCTCGGTGGTAGCCGAGCGCTCAACCTGCCGGCGGCATCATATGGGGGCGGTAGCGGTGAGGGATAAGCACATACTGGCTACCGGATATAACGGGGCGCCGGCTGGGGCTAAAGACTGCCTTGAGCTCGGCTGCCTGCGTGACGAACTGGGTATTGCATCGGGGACAAGGCAGGAGATATGCCGCGCCATTCACGCCGAGCAGAATGTGATTGTTCAGTCGGGACTTCATGGCGTCAGCATCGGGGGGAGTACCGTCTACTGTACCCATACGCCCTGCGTGCTCTGCGCCAAGATGCTGGTTAATGCCAGGATAGCCCGCTTCGTCAGCTTCGGTAAGTATAACGACGATACCTTTGTCGAGCTTTTCAAGGAAGCCGGTATCAAGGTCGATATGAAGGAAAGACCTTCCGCGAAGATTACTTTTCTGGACTAAGGTAACAAATCCTTCTCACTCTCCCTTTACCAAAGGTAGACGATGTCACTTCTTTTTATTTTTTCATTCGTCACATTTGTTTTGTCCCTCTTTTGTAAAGAAGGATTAATGGAGATTATGTCTATCAAGGATCAGTATTTTTCTGCACTTCCGCCCGTGCCAGCCCCGTAATTCGTTTAATAAAATCGGTCTTGGCGTAGGTATAGGTGTCCCGGTCGTGCTCATATTTTTGCTTTTGCTCCAGCTTTAGTCTGCCATACTCTTCGGCGGTTTCGGGATGAGCCAGGAGGTAATCCCTAAAGTAAAGTTCATCCCAGTCGCCGCTGTATCTGACATGGACATGAAAGACCTGTCCCTTAAATCCTTCCGGGGTATAGCCTTTAATAAACATCATATGAGGCGGCGGATTCTTTGGCTGTTCGAGGTATCTGTATCCCGCTAGTTGCATTTTGGATACGAGCCTAGCAATATCGGTACCATCTTTGATTTCAACCAGGATATCGACGGTCGGCTTGGCTATCAACCCGGGTACGGCTGTGCTGCCGATGTGATTTATCCTGATAATATTGTGCGAACCGACGGCCTGCTTCACCACGACTCTTTCTTTGAGGTAGTTCTTTTTCCAAACAGGCTTATGTTCGCTTAAAATGATCGGGAAAAGCTGCGAACGTTCCTCATCCGTCATTTCATCTAAACTTTTACTCATCTAACCAATTAATCATTTCCGACCTTAAGCACGCTTTTCTCGCGACGACAATTGCAAAAAGAAAAACCTTAGCGTTTTCTCTTTATCGCTTCACGTACAGCAACAGCGATATCCTTGGATGTCAGGCCATATTTTGCCAGCAGTTCCGCCGGTTTACCGGACCCACCGAATTTATCCTTTATTGCCACGAATTCCATCGGTACCGGGTGATACTTGGCGATAACCCGGGCGACCATGCTGCCCAGTCCGCCATGCTCCTGGTGCTCCTCGGCGGTAACGATGGCGCCGGTCTCCTCGGCAGCTTTGATGATAGCCGCTTCATCGATGGGTTTAAGGTTGGACATGTTCAGTACCCGGCAGGTGATGCCCTCTTTAGCCAGTTCGGCGGCGGCTTCCAGCGCCGGGGCCACCATAACGCCGATAGCTATTATCGTAACATCGTTCCCTGGTTTCATGGTGGCCGCCTTGCCGATTTCAAAGCGGTAGCTATTATCATAGACTAGCGGCAGCTTACCTCGAACCAGACGGACATAGCAGGGGCCTTTGAGAGAAGCTACCGCCCTTATCGCCTGTTTGGTCTCGATGGCATCGGCGGGTACGATAACGGTAAAACCGGGTAGAGAGCAGATGAGGGCCAGGTCTTCCAGGGCCTGGTGCGAGGCGCCGTCCTCGCCGACAGTCAGGCCGCTGTGTGTCGGCACTATTTTCACGTTGAGCCGTGCCTGTGCTACCGATACGCGAATCTGGTCGAAGCAGCGTCCGGGGGCAAAGACAGCGAAGGTGCTGGCAAAGGGTATCTTGCCCGTGGCAGCCAGGCCGGCGGCAATGCCTATCATGTTTTGCTCGGCAATGCCCACCTCGAAGAAACGCTCCGGGAATTCCTTCTTGAAATACTGTGTCATCGTCGACGGAGAGAGGTCAGCATCCAACACCACGATATCAGGGTTTTCCCGGCCCAGTTCCACCAGCGTTTTACCGTATATTTCTCTCGGGGCAATCTCTTCGTCCACTTTATGCCAGCTCCTTTAAAGCTTTTTCCAGCTGCTCGGCGTTGGGGGCTTTGCCGTGAAAATCGACGTTGTTCTCCATAAAACTGACCCCCTTGCCTTTAACGGTGTGGGCGATGATGACGGCGGGCTGCCCCCTGACTTTTTGTGCTTTTTTCAAAGCGTCCAGAATCTGGTCTAAATCATGCCCGTCGATATCCGTGACCTGCCAGCCGAAAGACTCCCATTTTTTGTTCAGGGGGTCGAGGTTCATGATATCGCGATTGAATCCGCTCAACTGGATGCCGTTATTGTCCACGATGGCTGTCAGGTTGTCCAGCTTGAAATGGGCGGCGGACATCGCTGCTTCCCAGGTCTGCCCCTCGTCGCACTCACCGTCGCTGAGAAGGGCGTAGACGCGGAAGCTCTGCGAGTTCAATCGCCCTGCCAGGGCGATGCCGATAGCGAAGGATAACCCCTGACCCAGGCTCCCTGACGACATCTCCACTCCCGGCGTGGCGGTGCGGTCGGCATGTCCCTGCAAATGGCTATCGAGCTGCCGCAGGGTAGCCAGTTCGGACCTGGGGAAGTAGCCGCACTCGGCCAGGACGGAGTAGAGAACCGGGGCGGCATGTCCCTTGCTCAGGATGAATCTGTCCCTGTCCTGCCACTGCGGGTCAGACGGCTTGTGACGCATTATCTTCCAGAAAAGCGTGGTAAGAATCTCCACGGCCGATAGCGAGCCACCGGGATGGCCGCTGCCGGCTTTGCCTATCATCGTGACGATATCGCGGCGTAGCCGTTTGGCGACTTCCCTGAGGTCCTCGTTTGAAGAAAAAACCCCGGCTTTTAAATTATCTGCCGAGGTTTTTAGCGATGAATTATCAAACCCAGATGATGTCATAACTGTGATTACATTATACTATGCTGGAGAATATCAAGTCCATATCGAAGACTGTATGTCATTCTGAAAGAGTCCTTCGGATGAAGGACGACTGAAGAATCCGTCTTTCTGGGGAGTGGTTACGGATTCTTCGCTTCGCTCAGAATGACAGCCGTTATATCTCATTTTATCAACTTAAAGCTGCAAATAATGGCCGGCGGGATATTTTTATATACGTTATCATAGAGACTCTTGCTGTCAATATCTTTGAAAGAGGGTTCTCTTAAACCATCCATGTAGAAGTGGTTCTTAAAACATACGTTTAATATTTCACTTAAGGGACGGTGAAAATAGTATTGTGCTTCTGGTTGCCCTGACATGGCGATACCTTTGGTTTTTTGAGATACCAGATAATTACTAACCTTAATGTAATAATTGTTTTTTATCACTCCTCCGGAATCATTGCTTTCATGTAAAAGGGTATTTTCTCCTGAATTGAAGCAGGGATGTAATATCGAAAAAACGAATTTACCGTTGTTCTTTAATATTTTCGGTAAGAAGCTGATTAATGGTTCGATATTTTCGATATCCATAATCGCCATGGTGCATACGATAGAATCAAAGTTATACTCTTTTAGCTTATTAAGGTCTCTCACTTTGGTGACGTCAATCACTTTATAATCGATTTTATCCGATAATGGTTTTAATTTCGCAATTCTAATGAACTCATCGGAAAAATCAATCGCGGTTACTCTGGCTCCTGATTCGGTCATTCTTCTGGCAAATTGTCCATTACCACAGGCAATATCTAAAATCAAATCACCCTTTCTTATATTCAATAATTCAATTTGATTCGGTTCGATTAGTAGTTTATGGAAGTCATTACCTTCTCCCATTCGTTTATCCCAGAAAGCTGCATTCGTATTCCATATATCTCTAACTTCATTGTTTCTCTTGCTGTTCATATTTTCCGTCCTGTTTCCTTGGTTAGTCGGCAGAGCCGCCCTATCGTATAAGGAATATGCTAAGAGCCATCATAACCATACCGGCCACCACACCTATAATCACCAGGTGCTCCTTGCCGTATAAATGTGCCATCGGCAGAATTTCATCCAGGCTGATATAGACCATGATGCCGGCGGCAAAGGCAAGGAGAGTATATATCACGGTCGGTGTCAGAAAATTGAAGAGGACGGCATAGCCTATGATGGCGCCCACCGGCTCGGCCAGTCCGGCGGCGAAAGAGGAAAGGAAAGCCCGCCCGCGCGAGCCTGTAGCTTCCCAGATAGGTATAGACACGCTGATTCCTTCAGGGATATTGTGGAGGGCGATGGCAATCGCTACGAGTAAGCCGAAAGCTCGATCCCCGGTGATGCCACTGCTGAACACCGCGAGACCTTCGGGGAAGTTATGTATGGCGATGCCTATGGCCGTAAGCATACCGGCACGCATAAGGTACGAATGTTGTTCCTTTTGTCCGCGGCCATATCTCAGGCGGTGAGGAGCTAGGTTGGCTTCAGCGGGGGCATCCGATGGCACCTCAACGTGCTCCTGTTTATACTCATGAGGAATCAGGATATCCAGTACCGCAATAAAAGCGATACCGATAAAGAATCCCACATTGGCAGTAACAAAACCCACCTTGTCAAAAGCCTGATGTAGCAACTCGGCAAATGAAATATAGAGCATGACACCGGCGGAGAAGCCTAGGATTAGAGACATGTGCTTGGTTTCAGGCTTACGTATGAAATAAGCGATGGCACTGCCTATACCGGTAGCCAGCCCGGCCAGCAGGGTTAACAAAAGTGCAAAAGATACATTACTTGGCATGGGTTTACTGTTCAGGATTATACAATGACGGTAATTGTAAGTCTATATCGTTTGAACTCCAACTAAAAAGTCTTCAGGCCTGTCTGTCGGTATGCTAGGGGGGCCTATTTCTTCAGTGCCTTTGACTGCTCCCGGACTTTTTTCACAATTTGCTGTTTCTCCACGAAGTCCGTAGTATAGCGGCCTGTGCTGAATAGCGTATCCTCCAGTGCCATTCGGTGAAACGAAAGATTTGTTTCTATTCCTTCAATCCTTATCTCATTCAGGGCTCTTTTCATGCGTAATATTGCCTCATCCCTCGTCTTCCCCCATGCCATCAGTTTACAGAGCAGGGGGTCGTAGTAAAACGGGACCGTATAGCCCGCATATATTCCCTCGTCCACCCTCACACCTAAACCATGCGGTAGGTGCAGACCGGTGATTTGCCCGGGGGAGGGGAGAAAGTCGCGTGAGACGTCCTCAGCCGTAATCCGGCATTCTATCGCCCAGGCCTTACGGTCTATTTCGTCCTGGGTATATGCCAATTCCTCCCCGGCGGCGATTCTAATCTGTTCCTTGACGATGTCAACGTCGGTGACCAATTCCGTCACGCAGTGTTCCACCTGCAATCTGGTGTTCACCTCGTTGAAATAGAACTCCTGCGTCTCCGGGACGTAGAAGAATTCGACTGTCATAGCATTTACATAGCGCATGGCGAGGGCGATATCCAGAGCCACTGCCCCCATTTTCATCCTGAGATGCGGCGATAGAATATTGCAGGGGGCTTCTTCTATCAATTTTTGAAAGCGACGCTGGATGGAGCAGTCCCGCTCGCCGAGGTGAATGACATTGCCATGCTTATCCGCCAGCACCTGGAACTCGATATGCTTGATGTTGGGGAGGTACTTCTCGATGTAGAATGAAGATACGCCGAAGAGCTTGCGGCCTCTCCCTTCCACGGAGCGGACGGCATTTCCCAGTTCTTGCTGGTTACGGGCAATCGTCATGCCGATGCCGCCACCGCCCCCCGAAGGTTTAATGACAACCGGATAACCGATATTTTCGGCTACTTCCTGTATCTGCGTGAACCTCTCGCTCGTCGAGTCTGTCAGAGTCTGGTCGTAGCCCGGCACGATAGGGATATTGAGAAGACTCATCAGGTGACGGGCGGCGTGCTTCGGTTTTACTTTACGCATGGACTGACTGGGCGGACCGATGAAAATAAGTCCGTATTTTTCACACATTTCCACAAATTCAAGGTTTTCCGCCAGAAAACCGTACCCCGGATGAAGGGCTTCGGCCTCACACTTCCGGGCAACTTCCAGTATCTTTTCGACGTTAAGGTAGCTTTGTGCTGCTTCCGCCGGCCCGATGGGATAGGCTTCGTCGGCGAGTCTCACGTGGAGCGAATCGGCGTCAACCTCCGAATAAACGGCGGCGGTACGTATCCCCATCTCCCGGCATGTTCTTATTATCCTTACGGCTATTTCGCCGCGATTTGCAATCAGGATTTTTTTAAACAAGTCATTCTCCCTTTTTATTTATATGTCTGCAATTCTACAGTAAATTTAAAAAAGCATCAAATATCCAGGCCTGGCTGCTGTATCGAAGTTGATTTTCTACATTCATTTATGCTTAAATAAACAGGATGGAAAGGGGAAAGTAGATGGAAGAACTCAAGATAAAAGCTTCTAAAAGAGACGTGCTCGGGAAGAAGAACCGTTTTTTACGCCGTAAAGGAGTCACTCCGGCACATCTCTTCGGCCATAGTTTAAAATCACAGGTCCTGCAGTGCGATACGGACGAGCTTAAGAAAATTGTGGCTCATGCCGGGACGACACGCCTTGTCAGTCTTAAAGTTGAAGGAGAGAAAGAGTCCAAAAATGTCTTTGTCCGCGAGATTCAGAGGGACGCCTTGAGCCGGCAGCTTCTCCATGTCGATTTCTACCAGGTGAAAAAGGGAGAGAAGATGAGTATGGATGTGCCCATCGTTCTGGTAGGCGAGGCCCCGGCGATGAAAGGGAAGGGGCGCATACTGTCTCATGGCACCACTGTCCTGAGAATCGAATGTCTGCCGGAAAAGGTCCCGCCGCAGATTGAGGTTGACATAAGTGTTTTAGCAGAACTTGACCAGGCTATTCATGTCAAGGATATTGTCCTCGACCCGGATATTCTCGTTCATGACGACCCCGAACTCCTGGTTGTCAAGGTCTCCGAAATCGTTATTAAGGTGGAGGAAGAGAAACCGGTAGTCGAGGAAGCGGTTGTCGCTGAGGCCGGCGCCGAGGTCAAGGCTGAGGAAGGGGCGGAAAAACCCTCGGCTGAGGCTGCATCCGATAAAGCCGATAAAGGTAAGTCTGAGAAAAAAGAATAGCCTTAATTGGTCTACTGTACCTGCTGGCTTGTGGCTTAACGATGATTATTGATTTCCACACGCATGTGCTGTCGCCGCGGATTAAAAATAACCGCAGCGATTATGTGGAAAGAGATACCGCTTTTGCCCAGATATATTCGGGCGAAAAAGTCAAGATTGCCACCGCCGAAGACCTCATCAACAACATGGACCGGGATGTGGTGGATATCTCCGTCATCGTTAACTACGGCTGGAGCACGCACGAACTCTGCGTGGAGACCAACGACTATATTTTAGAGTCGGTGGCGCGCTACCCCAATCGCTTAATCGGTTTCTGTGCCGTGGGTTCTTATACTGATGAAAAATCGCTGGCAGAAATAGAGCGCTGCGTCCGGAGTGGCATAAGGGGGGTGGGCGAACTCAGGCCGGATACGCAGTCGATTGATTTTAAGGATAAAGCTGTCTTAGGGCCGTTTGTAGACCTGTTGCGGAAACACAGATTGATTTTATTAACGCATGCCTCCGAGCCGGTCGGTCATATTTACCCCGGTAAGGGGGCAGCTACGCCGGGTCTGCTGTACGCGTTCATCACCGGCGTTCCCGATGTGCCCGTTGTCTGCGCTCACTGGGGCGGCGGCCTGCCTTTCTATGCCCTGATGCCCGAGGTTCGGAAGGCGCTGGAGAATGTTTATTTCGATACCGCCATATCGCCCTTCCTCTACCGACCGGAGATATACCTCGAGGTTAGCCGGCTTATTGGCGCCGATAGAATTCTCTTCGGCAGCGACTACCCCGTGATACCGCAGAGCCGGCTGCTCAAAGAAATAGATTCTGCAGGTCTGCCGGAAGAAGAAAAAGATATGATTCTCTCCGGCAATGCGCGCAGGTTGCTCGGTATATAAGTTGAACTATGGAACAGATTCGTTCGTTTATCGCTGTCGAGTTGCCTCAGGAGTTGAAGTTGGCGCTCGCCCGACTCCGGGATAAGCTTAAATCGGGGAGTCGGGCGCCGGTGAAGTGGGTCGACCCTGATAGTATTCACCTCACGCTTAAGTTTCTGGGTAACATCGACCCTGGCATAATTAGCAAAATTACCTCGGCGCTGGAGGAGGCAGTACGGGGCACGCCTCCATTCGGCATTGTAGTGGGGGGACTGGGAGTTTTTCCCAATATCAGTCGTGTCCGGGTGGTCTGGGTGGGATTATCCGGGGAGGTGGCCAAGCTCGGTCAGCTTCAGCAGCGTATCGAGACCGGCCTGGTTCCTCTGGGTTTCGCTGCAGAGTCGCGCTCCTTTACGCCCCATCTTACCGTGGGCCGCGTTAATGACTATGCTTCGCCGGGTGAACGGCAGGACCTCGGTCAGCTTGTTACCGGCACGGCTTTTGAAGCCAAATATAAAATAAACGTAGATGCCGTTCACCTGATAAAGAGCCAGCTGACCAGGGAAGGCCCCATTTACAGTAAGATTAGCACGGTAGCTTTGAAATAATTGTTATACTGTGCTTTTTAACATGGTTTTCCGGTTATAATTGTCTTATTATTTAATTTGCCTTCTATTCATCTGAACTTCACTTATTTAATTACTCCACCTATTATTCCCGCTTTCCCATGATTATCATTCCAGCGAAAGCTTCAGCCCGAGTTCAGCCCGAGGGCTGGAATCCAGCCTGGGGTAAAGGGGTCTGGGCCCAGATACAGATAGGATTACATCATTAAGCAATTTCATAACTCCTGATGTTACAATCTTTACTAAATGTTTATTCGCTGGCGATTGATTTTAATACCTTGTTTAGCATCCACTCTCTAAAATAGGCACAGAAAGCAAACAAAGTGCCGGGAGGTGTGGAAATGACCATTCCCAAAGAAAACATATTGCTGGTTGATGATGAGGAAGCCATACGTTGCATTCTTTCTAAAGGCCTGTCCATGCGCGGTTATATTTGTGATGAAGCCGAGGACGGCGAGCAGGCTTTAAATAAGCTGGAAACCAATCCGTCCGACCTTGTTATCATGGACATCAATATGCCGGGTAGACCGGGTAGCGAGGTATTGCCGGATATCACCGCGCGTTTCCCTGAGACGGCGGTCATCATGGCCAGCGGCGTTTCCGATAATAAGGTTATCGCCAAGTGTATCAAGGATGGCGCTCAGGACTATATCAGCAAGCCGTTTAGATTCGAACAGGTTTTATCAAGTGTCAACGGAACTCTGGATAAGCGGAGAGTGGCACTTGAAATTCAGCGTTACTTTCAGGATATGGGCAAAAAAGCCGATAAGCAGCAATTAGAACCCAGGAAGCTTTTCCTCGGCTCTATCGAGAATCTCGTCAATACTCTGGAATCCCTTGATAGCTATACCAAGGGTCATTCTCAGGAGGTAGCCGAGTTGGCTCTGGCTATAGGTAATCAGCTCAAGTTCTCTCCCGAGGAGATGGATGATATACGCTGGGCGGCTTTGCTTCATGACGTCGGCAAGATAGCCGTAGACCCGGATATTCTCAATAAGCCCAGCGAACTCACGTCCAGTGAGTACCGGCATATCATGACACATGCCATTATCGGTCCCAACCTCGTCAGGCCGTTCGTCAATGATAAGGTCGTGGATATGATATCGCATCATCATGACCATTTTGACGGTGCTGGCCTGGGTCAGACAATCCGTGGTAAAGATATCCCCCTGGGAGCCAGGATTATCGCCGTCGCGGATGCTTTTCAGGCAATGATTTCTGACCGTCCTTACCGGAAAGCCCTGTCCAGGCTGGACGCCATCGAGGAAATTCTGTGGTACAGCGGTTCTCAGTTCGACCCTATCATAGCTAATATTTTTATTAATACCATCCGGCAGCAGCAGATGCAGGCAAGGTATAAAAATTAATATATTTCCTGCTTGCACCTGAATATAATGGCACCGTCATCGAGGGGTGGGCATCCGTAGTCCCGCCCCTCTTTATTTTATTCTTCCCACCTCCCAGGGGGGACTAAAGGGTGCGAGCTATAATAACTGAGTGTCACTAATCATATGGACGCTGACACTTGCCATGAAGCATATTTTTAGGATATACTATTAAGGTTTATTCTATATTTACGGTTGGGAGGAGGACCCTCATGGAACAGTTCAATTTCCCCAAATGTCAGAAATGCAGTACTGGAGACCTTGTGCCATTGTCGGATTTCGGCAGTCAGGGGGCATCCATACAATTTAAGGCCTGGGTTTGCACCAATCCTGATTGCGGATTCAACCTTAAAATCAGGAATGGTGACGTCTATAGAGACGAGCCTATCATGAGCGGCTCACTCCACAACTCACGCTCCCGCTAAGATAGAGGGAGTCATCTTTGCGGTAGAAAATTGCGGATGGCAGATGTGCTTCCTCCAATATTCAAACTCAAGAGGGTAGCACTTGACCTGCTTTTCCCTCCATGGTGTATCAGCTGCGGCAGGGAAGGTAGTTATATCTGCGATTTCTGTCGTCGATTACTGCCGGTAATTTCTCCCCCCGTTTGTCCCAGGTGCGGGCGCCCCCAATCTCAGGGGATACTTTGCCCCGGCTGTGTCGGCTGGCAGGCCGAGATAGACGGTATCCGTTCCCCATTTTTATTCGATGGCGTGATACGTCAGGCTATTCATGAGTTGAAGTATCGTAATCTCAGGGCTTTGGTGCCATCGCTTACCGGGTTTTTGCATGACTTTCTTCTTGGAAACCCGATACCGGCAGAGGTGTTGGTACCGGTGCCGCTACACCGAAAACGGTGGCGTGAGCGTGGCTATAATCAGTCCGCCTTGCTGGCCCATGAACTGGGCAGGCTCAGCGGGTTGCCGGTAATGGAGGATTGTCTCATTCGCCATATTTATGCACCTCCGCAGGCAAGGTCGGCCAGTGTCATTGAGCGGCGTAAAAATGTTGCCGGTGCCTTCACCTGTCTTTCCTCTGAAGGATTGCGAGGTAAGCAGGTGCTGCTGATAGATGATGTATCTACATCCGGCGCAACACTGAACACCTGCGCTGGGGTGCTGAAGACCGCCGGGGCCGCCGCGGTATGGGGACTGGTATTAGCTCTGGAATTGTAGGGCGATTTTAAAAAATTCTTTTTAGGAGCGTGGCAAGATGGAACTGCAGATAGCCGGAACCAATATAGAAATAACACCAGCAACGCAGCGCTATGTTGAGCGTAAATTGAGCAAACTCAACAAGCACCTTCCCGATATCATTGATATTAAAGTGGAGATTTCCGAAGAAAAGACGAAGTCCCCGCAGCAGCACTATCTGGTGCGGGCGATGGTCAACAGCGGCGTGGGTAGTGCTGTCTTCCACGGCGAGGAAAGGGCTGAGGACCTGTTTAAAGCTATCGATAAGGTTGCTGTTATCATGACACGGCAGCTGGAACGACGCAAAGGCAAGCTCTACGATAAGGGTAGAGGTAACCCGCTGGCCAGAGGCAAGTACAATCAGCCGGAAGTGGTGGAGGTCGGGAGGAGGGTAGTCAAGACCAAGCGTTTTGTTATCGAGCCGATGTCTTCGGAAGAGGCTATCGAGCAGATGGAGCGTCTCGGTCACAGTTTCTTCCTGTTCCTTGACGCCGATGCCAACGAGGTTCGCCTGTTGTACCGGCGGAATGACGGTAACTATGGTATTATTGAGCCGGAATTCAAGTAGTTGATTACTTTGATATTTATGATTTACAGTGTATACTTATCGTTACAGAGAACGGAAATTAAATGGCAGTTAAACATAAAAATTTGTATCTCTATCTGACCCTGGTCTGTTTCCTGGGAATAATCCTGATATTTATCTTCGATGGCTACATGGGTCTCTACGATACTCTCATTATAAAAAGCCAGGAAATTCCGGAAAAATTTGAAGCCGACTTCTGGCTGCATTCGAATAACCAGGCTTATGTGCAGGTTGAACGGGATGGCAAGATAAAATTTAATTACGAGGTGGACAATCGCCGGTTTTCCACCTACAAGGCTAATATTGAAGTATCGATATGGCAGGTAAATGAGAAGATTGCCGTTATCTTCGCCCAGCCGGTTTCGATCCCCGCCTTTGATAAGGGGCAGTTCGAGTGGTTTTTAAATACAGCGGAGCTTGTCCCGGCTGATTACCCTTCTAACGAGCAATATTTCTTCACCTTGGTTATCAGGATGGGTGAGACAGAACACAGGATAGTCACTACGGTACAGCCAATTCGCTATTCGCCAGGAGAGATAAAGATACCGGCGCCACCGCGGTAAAAAATAGGGTTGAAAATATGAAACTGGAATATGTATTATATGGGTTCGGGATTCTATTCTGCATCGCCGGTGTCGGCTACCTGGCAGCGGAATATGTGAAATACCTGTCCGATATCGGCAAGATAGGCTCCCTGCTGCTGACGGTAGGGCTTTTTGCCTTTCTCGGCAAATACTTTGAAGGATTGGGGTGGTAGTTAAATGGCAATTGCTGTAGCGGTACTGGCTGGTCTGGCTTTTATCGGCTGGCTTATCTACCGGGCGGTAAAGGAGAAGTCGGTCAAGGCGCACTTCGTGAGCTATGGCGTCGCCATCGTGGCAGGGGTCTTTACCTATGCCTATTTCCTCAGTATGGATTTCCCCCAGTTAATTAAAATCGTCGCCAGCATTCTCCTTGGTATTATTCTGATAGTTACGGCAGCCCTTTACCAGCGCCGCATCGCGGGCAGGTCGTAAAGTCCGCTCAATCGTTAGGGTAATGATTCAAGAACTATTCTATGCCGTCTTCAAAACCGCGGCTGGCTGGGCAGGGATACTGGGTTCATCAGCCGGGCTGTTGCGTACCACGCTGCCGCAGCCTTCGGAACGGGAAGTTTACCGTTTACTTGGTAATGGACTTAGCCGGGCAAACCTGTCACCGTGCCCCTTTGAGGGCCTGATAGGGCGTTTCCAGGCTTACTTTTCCGGGCAGAGGGTAGACTTTCCGGATAAGCTTGACCTCTCCGGAGCCACGCCTTTTCAGGGCGAGGTATGGCAGGCGGCCAGGCTTATTCCTTATGGTCAGACGCGGACTTATGTATGGCTGGCCGCACAGGTGGGAAACCCCGGGGTGGCGCGAGCCGTGGGGCAGGCGCTGGGCAGAAATCCCCTCCCGGTTATCATTCCCTGTCACCGCGTGCTGGCTGGCAACGGAGGACTGGGTGGTTTCAGCGGGGGACTGGAGATGAAGCGGTTCCTGCTCACTCTGGAAAAGACTGCTGCTGGATAGAAGCCTGGCGCCGAATCAGTATTGAAGCTTATCTGCGGGATTTCTGGCTTGATAAATCCTTCGCCTGGCCTCGGAAGTTCCCCTCAGCATCAAATTAAGAAAGTCCGTCTCGTATTCCTCGATTAATCCCTCGCTGGTGAAACTGAAGTATTTGTTGTCGCCGATGATAATATGGTCCAGTACTCTGATGCGTAATAATTTGCTGGCATAGACCAGCTCACGCGTCAGGCCTTTATCATTGGTGCTCGGTTCGGGATTGCCCGAAGGGTGATTATGGACGAAAATCAGTGCCGTACTGTTACTTTTTATGGCCCCCTCGATGACCTCGCGGGGGGAGACGGCGCTGCTGTTCACCGTGCCCTCGGAAAGGTCCACCGTGTCGATAATCTGGTTCTGGCTGTTGAGATAAATCACCTTGAAGACCTCTTTTTTAAGTCCGCGCATGGCATGGTAGAGGTAATCGAATACTTCCTGGGAAGACCTGTAAAAAGGTTTTTCCAGTATTTTCGCTTTGAGGAACTCGCGGGCTACTTCCTGTACCAGCTTGATGCCAAAGGCGCTGTGGGCGCCGATGCCGTCTATCTGCTGTAGCTCTGCGGTAGGGGCTTCCAGGACGCCGCGTAGCGTTTGAAAACGCTTGATAGCTTCTTTAGCCGGCTGCTTGCAGTCCTTGCGCGGCGTGCCCAGACTTAAAAGCAGTTCCACGATTTCATAGTCGTGGAAGCCGCTGAGTCCCGACTTCAGGAACTTTTCCCGCAGTCTCTTTCTATGTCCCTGATGGATACCATCCGTGGATTTTTCTGATTTTTCCATAATTGTACGCTGGTTCTTTCAGCCAGTATTCTAACACTTAAGGGAAAAGGTTTCTAGAAGGTTGTTTGTGGTATAATTATTTAAAAAGCAGCCAGAGACGGAGTAAAAGGAGATAATATGGCCGATAAAGTTACGGAGAAGAATCAAATTTTCCAAAAACCTCTTCCAGAAATTCTGGATGATATCCAGTCCGCCGCAGCGGATGCCAGGCAGGCTGCTGACGAGGCCAGACATGCCGGCGAAAAGGCCGCCGAAGAGGTTTTGAAGCGTTTGCGGAAGGTGTTTCTAAAAATGGCTAAGGATATCACCGAAGCCCTGGACGAGGGGAATAAGTAAATAATTACCTTGGCTCGCTGCTTTCGCTCATTTTTTAGGCAATCCCAGTTCCTGGCTCATCTGTATGAGATGGATGATATCGGCGCGGCTTAACACCCCGACGCATCTATCCTGCTCTTTGATGAGTACCTGGTTGATATCGTGTTGAGCTATCAGCCCCAGCGCCGTATTCAAATTATCCTCTGGAGATACCGTGTAGAGCGGGCCGGTTGTCATCATTTGTTTAACCGGTGTCGAAGCCCATTTATCCTGAGGTATTTTCTTAACATCGGTAATTGTGGCGATGCCAATGAGCCGGCCGTCCTGGCAGACGGGGACAGCCCGGCCATGCTGTTTCCTAAAAATATTCATGACCATTTCTTCCACGATGGTTTCCGGGCGAATGGTCACGATATCGGGGTTCATCAGCTCTCTAACCTTGATATGGCTCAGGCGTTCGCGCAGCGTGATTTCTTTACGGCTGGCATCGGCGGTGGTATTGAGGAACCAGCCGATAAAGGCTATCCACAGGCCGCCCAGGAAATTCCCGGATAGCGCCTGGTAAAGGCCGAAGGCTATCATCGCCCAGCCGATAAACTGGCCGACTCTTCCGGCGGTGCTGGTAGCTTTTACGAGGTTGCCGGTGCTGCCCCATAGTATGGAACGCAGCACGCGCCCGCCGTCCAGGGGAAAACCGGGAATGAGATTGAAAATAGCCAGCGTTATATTAATCCAGGCAAGGTAGCCGATGACGCTTTCAACATTGGTCTGATACTGGCTTCCGCCAAATAGGTCGAGGAAAGAAACCCGCGTGCCGGTGAGAAAACTCACCACGCCCCAGCAGATTATTCCCAGTACCAGGCTGGTTAATGGCCCGACGATAGCCATGGCGAACTCCGTCCTGGGTTTCTCCGGTTCTTCCTCCAGGTTGCTGACTCCACCGAAAATGAACAGGGTAATGCTGCTGACACCCATTCCCCTGGCTTTGGCTACCAGCGAGTGGGCAAGCTCATGGAGCAGCACCGAGACGAAAAGCAACAGGGCGGTGATAATTCCCATTACCCAGTTGATGGCTTTTAACTGGTCCGGGTGTTGCTGAGGGAAGACTCCCTGCGCCAGCGACCAGCTTATCAGGATAAATATAAATATCCAGGTATAGTGAATTCCTATATCAATCCCGGCAATCCGGAAAAGGCGAAATGAGCTTTTCATGGTTTCCCTCCCTGGTCATCCTTAGAATGACCTACAATCGTCTCTACCTTCAGTCCATCCTCTCCTAATAATTGCGCTAATTGCTCCTTAAGCTGGGGGCAGTAGCCTGTCTGTACGTTGGGTAGCTTGAGAGGGATGGCGGCTCCGCCGTTTACCACATTCAATCGCACCTCGTCGCCGCCGGGGAAGGTCTTTAAGACGGCCAGGATTTTACTCAGGCGGGTAATATCGCCATCTTCATCGGTAGTCTGGTTGATGTTGATTATCAAACGGTGTTTTTCCACCGGTGGAGCGATGATAGCTTTCTCCGGCTTGGCCTCCACCGTTGATTTAGGCGGGGCAGTCGGTTCTTTCTCTTCCATGATTGGCTCATAGTAGTTAACTCTGTCACAGATGACGCTTACTTCATCTTCTCTTGTCCGTACTTTGCCCTGCACGACCAGCTCGTTACCTTCTTTCCAGAATTCTTCGGTTTGACTGTAGACCTGGGGCCAGGCGATAACTTCAACCTGTCCGCTGACGTCATCAAGAACAACGATGGCAAAAGACTCGTTTTTTTTGGTGAATGAATAGCGTGCCGATATAACACGCCCGGCCGTGACAATAACCTGTTTATCCAGTTCAGCATCAATATTGCCGCAAAATACCGCATTACCATACTTTCCGCTGAAAACCGGACTGAACGGTTTTTCGGAAAAGCTTACCCCCATCAACTCCTTTTCCCAGTACGCCTTTTCGCGGTCGGAGGTATCGGCCGGCGCCATATCCAGCTGGGGCAGGGGCACCGATTTTGTTTCCCCCCACAGGTCGAACATGGTGGACTGCCCGGTCTCGCGGAGTCGTTGCTCCCGCTGCGCCAGCGATAAGATACGGCCGACGCTGTTAAGCAGTGTGCCGCGGCTTTCCAGGGTGTCCATGACCCCCGCTTTAATCAGGCTCTCCATCACCCGCCGGTTCGCCGTCTGGAGGTCACAGCGGCGGCACAGGTCTTCAATCGATTTAAACATGCCGTTTTTATTACGCTCGGTGATAATCGGCTCGACGGCGCCGGTGCCGACGTTTTTAATTGCCATCAGGCCGAAGCGGATAGCTAGTTGGCCGCCGCTATCTTCTATGGAAAATTCAAGCTGGCTGCGGTTGATATCCGGCGGCAGGACCGTGATATTCAGGCGGCGGCACTCGGCTACAGCGCCGCCGATTTTCTCCAGCTCTCCGGCGTGGATGGTTAAAAAAGCGGTGATATATTCCGCCGGGTAGTTTGCCTTGAGGTAGGCCGTCTGGTAAGCTATCAGGGCATAGCTGAAGGCGTGCGCCTTATTGAAGGCATAGCCGGCAAAAGGCTCGATGAGGGCGAAGACCTCCTCGGCCACCTCTGCGGAGAAATCTTTCTTCTTGGCGCCGGCAAGGAAGCTGCGTTTTTCCTTTCTCATCACCTCGGCTATCTTCTTGCCCATCGCCTTGCGGAAGATATCCGCCTGTCCCAGGCTGTAGCCGGCCAGCGCCTGCACGATGAACAGCACCTGCTCTTGGTAAACAATAACGCCGTAGGTCTCTTTGAGAATGCTTTCCAGCGTCGGGTGAGGGTATACGATAGGCTCAAGGCCGTGCTTGGCCTTGATGAATCTAGGGATATGTTCCATGGGGCCGGGGCGGTATAAAGCGACCATGGCGGCGATATCGCTGAAGGACGTCGGTTTAAGCTCCTTTATATAGCGGCGCATACCCGAGCCTTCCAGCTGGAAGACGCCGGCTGTTTCTCCTGACGAGAGCAACTCGAACGTTTTTTTATCATCCATCGGTATATTGTACAGGTCGATATCAATACTGTGGTTCTGGCGGATGATGTCCCTCACTTTGCCGAGGATGGTCAGGTTAGCTAGCCCTAGGAAGTCCATTTTCAGCAGTCCGATGCGGGCGATGTCGTCCATGGAAAACTGGGTCATCACTGCTTCCTGGCTGTCCACCTTGGCGCCTCTCTGGAGTGGGACATATCCTGTTAGTGGCTCCTTTGATATCACCACTCCTGCGGCGTGGGTGCTGGCGTGGCGGGAAATACCTTCCACTCTCCTGGCGGAATTGACCAGATTACGCACGATTTCGTCTTCCTGGTAGATGGTCTTGAGTTCATTGTTTTCGTCCATGGCCCTGCCCAGCGTCATACCGGGGGCGTTGGGTACAAGCCTGGCGACCCGGTCGACGTCGCCGTAGGGCATACCGAGCGCCCGCCCTACGTCTCTGATGGCCGCTCTCGCCCCGAGCGTACCGAAAGTGATTATCTGGGCGACGTGGTCCTGGCCGTATTTCTGGGAGACATAGTTGATGACCTCGTCGCGGCGGTCGTCCTGGAAGTCCATGTCGATATCCGGCATCTCCTTGCGCTCGATGTTGAGGAAGCGTTCGAAAACCAGGCCGTGTTTAATAGGGTCGACGGCGGTAATGCCGAGGCAGTGCAGGACGATGCTGGCGGCGGCGCTGCCCCTGACGCCGAAGAGTATGTTCTGTTTTTTGACGAACGACATGATGTCCCAGACGACCAGGAAGTAGTTGGCGAACTGCGTTTTTTTTATGACATCCAGTTCGTATTCCAGGCGCTGTTCTATTTCTGGGGTGGGGTTAGGATAATATTGTCTGAAGCTCTGATGGCAGAGGTCACTGAGGAACTGGTCGGCGGATTTTCCTTCCGGTAGCTCAATCTCCGGCAGGTGTAAACGCCCGAATTCGAGTTCCAGGTTGCATTTCTCGACGACACGTTGGGTATTTTCCAGCGCGACGGGGACATCCTGGAAAAGTTCCGCCATCTCTTGCGGACTCCTCAGATAAAAGGTGTCCCCCGCCATTTTCAGCCGTTTCTCGTCATGGATGGTGGTGTTGGTGCCAATGCACAGCAGCAAATCGTGGGCTGATGCGTCCTCGCGGTTGATATAGTGGGTATCGTTGGTGGCTACCACGGGGATATCCAGTTCTTTACCCATCTGTATGAGTTGTCTGTTTACCGCTTCCAGTTCGGTGATGGGGTGTCTCATGATTTCCAGGTAGAAATCGCCGAATGTCTGCTTATACCAGAGGGCGGCCTGTTTTGCCTCATCATAGCGCCGACCCAGTATAAGCTGTGATACCTCTCCGGCCAGACAGGCGCTCAGGGCGATAAGGCCATGATTGTGTTGTTCCAGTAGCTCTTTATCCACTCTGGGTCTGTAGTAAAACCCTTCCAGGTGGGCTTTGGTGGTGAGCTGGATGAGGTTCTGGTATCCGACCTGATTTTTAGCGAGGAGGATGAGGTGGTAATTGTTTTTATCCCCGGCATTCCGATTGAGACGTCCGCCCGCAGCAATGTAAATTTCCGTGCCAATGATAGGTTTTATGCCGGCTTCTTTAGCTGCCTGGTAGAACTCGATTACCCCGTACATGACGCCGTGGTCGGTTATCGCCAGGCTGTCCATGCCCATCTCTTTAGCCTTGTTAACCAGTTGCTTGATGCGGCACATCCCGTCGAGCAGGCTGTATTCGGTGTGAACGTGGAGGTGGGTAAACATGATACTCCCGGTCGTAAAATCTAGCTCATTATAACACACCGATGGAGTATGAAAAACCGCTGGTGAATTTAGACCGGAGAAAAAACTCATCGGTTTGCGGGAGGACCTGCCAGCGAAGTATAATTGAGCGAATCCGCAAAAAGCTTAAAGAGTCCTCCCTTTGTTGTCTATAGCCATTACAAATATAGTTGCCACCAGAAATTAAAAAGACTGCCGGGGAGAAACATGCGTCCGGCTGAGAAAGGCCAATGAAATCAGATAGGATAAGAAGAAAAACGGGTGAAGCATTTCACGGGTGGTACGTGCTGGTCGGCTCCATGCTGATTACGTTTATTGTCGGCGGCGCTTTTGTCAATACGTTCGGTGTCCTGCTACCTGTAATCACCCATGAATTCGGCTGGAGCCGGGCGATGGTGTCAATGGCGCTGTCATTGGGTATGATTGCTTTCGGGGTGCCCAGCCCGCTCTATGGGTTTCTCAACAACAAGTTAGGTCCCAGGTTCAGTATCATACTCGGCAACCTGCTGGCGGCCCTGGGGGTAGCGGCGATATATCTGGTTCAAGAAATCTGGCATATCTATCTATTGTACATTTTTATCGGAATGGTGTCTGGTTTAGGTGGCTACATCGCCACCAGCACGGTAGTCAACAACTGGTTCGTCAAAAAACGCTCTCTGGTTATGGGTATATTGACCGCTTCTGCGGGAGTGGGTGGGCTTGTCTATCCTCCTGTGGTGACGGCGTTGATTCGTGCTATCGGCTGGCGAGAGTCATGGCTGGTCCTGGCGGGCATGGTCGTAATAGCTGCCGTGGTCGCCGGAGTGGTCCTGATAAGGAACAAGCCGGAGGATATGGGACAGGTGCCTGACGGAATACGCGCCAACCTTAACGAAGCGAGTGAGAAACCTGCTTTAAAGGCCGGCAATGGGCCATCTGAGTGGCGGGTAACACAGGTGCTGAAGGAGCGTACCATCTGGTTGATTCTGGCTTTTGTTGTCGCCAATGCTCTTACCATGGGAACGATGATGACACATCAGATAGCTTACCTTGAGGATATCGGTTTCAATCCCATGACAGCGGCTACCACCATGAGCATTATGTCCATATTCAGCCTGATAGGTAGTCTGGTATTCGGGACTCTAGCCCTGAGGATAAACATAAGATATCTGGCAAGTGCCGGTTTTCTGTGTCAGGTGGTGTCGATAATCATCCTTTTAACGACCAGGAACCTGGGCCTGATTTTCGTTTACGCCGTATTAATGGGTATTAGCACCGGGGCTTTGTTCACCGCGATGCCCACGTTTGTGGGCAACTATTACCCGCGGGAACGCTATACTCAGGTTACGAGTATAATTCTGCCCTTTCATGTGGTGGCTCAGGCAGTAGCGGCTTATGCCGTCGGAGCTATCTACGACATTACGGCTGAGTACACACTGGCGTTTTTTATTATAGGTGCCTTACCTCTGATAGGACTGGTATGTGCTTTTTCAGCTCGTCCGCCGAAGCAATGATGGTAGCGTCCCACGTCATTGCGAGTCCCGATGCGGTCGGGACGTGGCAATCTCATAGATACATCATTGAGATTGCTTCGCTATGCCCGCAATGACAACGCGATGTTTGTTTTCGGGTATTTCCAAATACCCTATGTCTTCCTGTGTTTTTATCTCAGGTTAATGTAAAATCTGTGTGAGGCAATATCATTATGAAGACGGCGGCTCGATGGATATTTATCGTATTTCTGCCTGTCCTGCTTCTGGCGGCAGTCATCGGCATCCTGGCGAACAGCCTCTGGCTGTACGAATACGGCGCCCACAAGTACGGCGTCGGTCAGTCTCTGGCGGAAGCGGGTTTAAAGCTGTCGGACGCTGAGTTGTTCGGTATCTACGCCGGATTGATAAGCTACTATAATTCCGGTGAAGAGTATGCCAATATTACCGTGGTCGAAGATGGAAAACCAGTTAATGTGCTTACGCCCGAGGAAGTCCTTCATTTTAAGGACGTGAAGGGGTTAATCCGGCTGGATTACTGGCTTTTAACGGGCACTTTAGCCTATTTTCTGGTCTATATCGGGCTTCGCCTGTTTCTATGGCGTGACCAGCGCCGGCTGGGGTGGGGATTACTCGGGGGAAGCATTTTCACGCTGGCTGTATTGTTTATCCTGGTATTGTTCGATAGGCTCTTTGGTTTTGAAGAACTATTTTTGAAGTTTCACTTTCTGTTCTTTAATAACCTGTTCTGGTCGACGCCGGGCAATATGCTTTTACTTTTCCCCGAGAATTTCTTCATTGATGCCGTTACCATTGGCGTAGCCATAATAGCGGGGGTGGCTATAGTCCTGGGTGGGGTAGGGTGGTGGCTATTGAAAAAAGGCAGGTATGAAAAAACCTGAAAAAACCATTCTGGCGTCAGTGCTAAACTAAAATTAAGGTAGCCCCGAGCTTGTCCCCGCCGTGGTCTTGATTTCGTAGGTCTTGACCTCGTTGCAGCGCTCTCCCTGGCAGGGGATATTGAAGTCTCAGGTCTCATCAGGTCCCAGGTTCATCACGCTATCGCGTGAGCTATCAATGAGGTTCTTCTGGGCGTCGAAAAAGCTCACCGTAACTTCGGCAAGTTCCGCTACGTTTCGGCTGGTATTTTTTACCGTTACGTAAAGCGCCGTGTTACCCGATGCATCTCTGGACATTTCCTTTTTAATAACGGTAAGTTCTGCCCTGGGTGATGAACCCGTCGACTGTAAACAGGAACAGGCTGAGACCAACAGAAACGCAAAAATAAATACCCCGATGGCAATCCTGTTTTTCAAAGTTAGTCCTCGGCCGCTCTCGGTTTTACGATGAAAGATACTACAAGCAAGATTATCCCTATAATCAGGACGGCGATACTGAAAATCTGAACGGTAGAAAGCATGTCTTTGTAGAGCCCGGCCAGCCAGCTTTCCAGGTAAGCGGTTATATCCGGTATAAAACTTACAATATTGATGTTTTTAATAAGTAAAACACCGACCAGGTCCAGGGCTCCAAAAACAAGGAGGTCTATCCCCAGTGTACGGGTGGTGTCTCTTACGTTGCGATTTATCAGAAAAATCAAGCCCGCCAGAAGCACCATGAAAACGATTAGCATATAGTAGCCGGTCTGGAAATAGCCGATGTACTTTCTGGCAAGTAAAAGCTTGTCCATAGCATCCGACGGTATGGAGCTTTCATCGATTTGGTATTTGTCCGGTATCTGGTCGGCGAGTTCCTGGTAATACTGGTCAAAATATATCTTCAGCTGGTCTTCAAGCAGTTTGGTAACCTCCGGGGGCAGAGATTCCGTCGGCTTTTGTCCGCCGAATTCCCGTAGATACTGTTCGATATATGTGTTCAACTGGTTTTTGGGAAGTCTGGCAAGCGCTGGCGGTAGATTTTCCTTCGATATCTCCCCGACGAAATCCTGTAAATACTGCTTTATCTGGTCTTGAGACAGACTGGTAAGCTCCTTCTCCAGATATTTTTGGGAGGTCTGCCACAGACTGTCCTTCAAATTTGCCTTCAGTTCCTCCAGTGGGACGGTTATTTTAAGCCGATTGCTCTTATCCAGTAAGAAGTCGTACCCCGTATAAATGACGGAATCCATCTGCTTTTTAAGCCAGGGTTCCTGTTCGTCAATGACATCGTACGTAAGGTCTTTTAAAAATTGCACTTCTTGAGGTATATCCTGGACGACCTCTTTTTCGACAATATCCCGGGCCACCGCCGAAATATCGATTTTATCTACTTGGGAAGTAACGAAATCAGGGTTGAGCAGCGTGCTTTGGAGCAAAAACCCGATGCTGAAAACAGATAGCGATAAGAAGAGAAGAAAGCTGAAAATAAATATTCCCAGGCCTTTAAGAAATTTCATTGGTAACGCTTATATCTTTCTTGCAGTCACGCTTTATAAAGAATATATATAGAACGCTGCTATGACTGGCCTTCCCGTTACGCTCCATATAGTTGGGCAGTATTTTATCACATCTACGCACAAATTACATCTGTGTTTGTGGTTCCGGTCGGGAGGTTGACTGTACGGAAGGGTATCTAGTAGAATTACTATGGTTATGGGCGGTTAGCTCAGATGGTTAGAGCGCCGCGTTGACATCGCGGAGGTCAGTGGTTCAAGTCCTCTACCGCCCACTGTACTGTACAATAGGCAGAACTCCTATCTTCTGCTCTATCAGTCCATTCAGCGGCATGACGTAAGTCAGGGTCGCTTCGTCCCCAACAACCTTGATATTTTTAACAAAACTCCGGATGAAGGTCTTCTTTTCGGTCAGTTCACTCACCGTGAGCAATTTACGCAGGTCATTTACATAACGGCTCAGTATTTCCGGGCTGGCTAATTCAATGTGCCTGTCGGACAGCTGTTGCTCGACTTGAAGCTTCCTTTCATTCAACTTTTCATGCCTTATTCGCAGCTCGCGGATTCTGGGAGCCAGGTCGGCCATGGGGATGTTCCCGCTTTCGACTGCGTCATAAAGCCTTTCCAAGCGATGGTTGACGTCGGCCATCTCGTCAAAGATAGCATTTAACTCTTCTCGAAACTGCCTGGAGTTTTCATCCATCTCCTGATTGGCAACTTCAGCCAGGTGGGTCAGGTTTTCTTCGGTCAAAATGTTATCCCTTATCGTTTGGATCACTTTCTGTTCAAACCCACGGCTATTATGATAATGAGCTGGGCAGGAGCCAGCACCCTTCTTATTCAAAGTTCCGCAAACGTAATAGGCGAACTTGCCACTTTTGGCAACCTGGCCGGTCAAAGCCTTGCCGCAATGTCCGCAGAAGGTGATACCACTCAAAAGGAAAGGACTTGAGGCTCTTTTAGGGTGAATTGTTTTAAATGTCCTTTCCTCGATCAATTCCTGCACCTGTTTAAAAACCGCCGGGGTGATGATTACCGGACAAGCATTTTCTACTCTTATTGGATCTAATCCCCGTATACTGTTCCGCCCGTAGATAAGAGTGCCCGTGTAAGCTTCGTTACTCAGAATGGTGCGCACACCGGTTTTATTCCAGCCCTTTCCCTTCGGAGAAGCGATACCTTTTTGATTCAGCCCCTTGGTTATTCCGGTTAAGCCTTTTCCATCCAGGATATCTTGATAAATAGATGCTACAATAGCAGCCTGATTGGGCTCTATCTCGAGCTTGGTTCGCTCCTTTTCGCCATCTTTGGCACGGACTTTAATATACCCATAGGGAGGTTTGCTGGAGAGATAGAAACCACGAGACGCGCTTTCTCGCATTCCCCGAGTAACCTCTTCACCAAGGTTATCCGAATAAAACTCGTCCAGACTCTCGATGATAGCTTCCAGCAACCGGCCTGTCGGCGTATCATCACGGGGCTCGTTAATAGAAATTACCTGGACCCCGTTTTTCCTGAGCATAGCCTTATAGACTATTGAGTCCTCGCGAGAGCGAGCAAATCTGGAATACTTCCAGACCAGGATTATCTCAAAAGGTTTTTGCGGGTGCCGGGCTAAAGAAGTCATCTCCCGGAAAGCAGGCCTGGCAGTGGTCCTCCCGGTCTCAGCCTCGTCTATGAACTCACGTACTATTTCGCAATTGTTGTTCTTTGCATATTCACGGAGAGCCCTTAGCTGGGCAGAAATGGACAAATCTACGTCTTGCTTATCCGAAGAAACCCTGGCATAAATTACGGCTTTCTTGCTGATGTTTTCCATTATTGCCTCCTTCGAACACCATTAGAGATGCTGGTGAAATCTGTCAACTACAACTGGATTTATCTTCTCTACCTGTGGTGAAAGTAGTACTCTGTCGTGTGATAACAATACAACCAATATTACCTTGGCGGGTTGTTCCTGTATCATCAGGGGATTGGCGATGGCTACAAGTCCCTCGTCCTCCATGTCGTCCAGTAACGTGATTTGTTCAACCAGGTGGGATTTGCCTTCCTTTATCGTCATGTCAACGAGGGATCCCGAAGTGACCGACCTATTCTTTCGGGGGAAAAAGCCATCCAATCCATAAACATTAGCTTCGTAGTCATTGTAATTACTGCTTCCTGTCCAATAGGTCACCCGCCAGTTGTTATCCGTGTCAGGTTCATACATTCCTGCGTAGAAAAACAACTTTCCCTGCAGTACCTCTCCGATTCTCAATAGTACCTGTGAGCAGCTTTTCGCATAATGGTTTGCCAGCTCGATGACATCGAAGCCTGTCTCGTAGACCTTACTGGTAAAGCCTTCCTCAGGCAACAGCACAGCGGTGGCGAACTTGTTGGCAGCATAGTGCTTGGCGCTTGTCTTCAAAGGCTTATAATCCCGACATACAATGGGAAATATACCTTCCATGATTTCCCGGATTTCGTGCAGTATTGTATTCTGCATACCACTAACGGTATCGCCGTCTTTGATAACGATATTACTCTTGCCGTTGACCACATGGTTAAATCCCCTCATGTTTTTCGGCATCCTATCCGAGCTATCGAGCTTGCAACCGCAACAACTGGCTACGGCTCGGAGAGCCTTTACGCTTGGGAGTAAATCCCTTAAATAATACTTTCTGAATTCATTTGCCTTTTGCTCTTCGGAGGCTTTATCCGGACTATCGTACTTACGGACGAGGCAATAACAGAAATACCGGAGGTCGGATGGGTTTTTCATCTGATTATTCTCCTGGTAAAAGTTTTTTCCCCGTAGCCTTCTCATACATCTCTACGACGAACCGCTTCACATCGATGGTTATCGGTCCCGTTACCCGGGTGCCCGACTGGTACCGCGGGTCGCTTATCGCGTAGCCGAATGCCCTCTCCACTTCCTCATCATCGGACAAAACCGGCCTGATTTGTTTAAGGTCATCCAGGTACCCGGCGGCTTTGAGCAGGTCTCTTACCGGCACATTATAAGCCGGCGCCAGCTTCTTTAAAACTTCCGGTCCTGGAGCATTTCTCCTCCCATTCTCTATCTGGGTGATGTACGAGACAGAAACTCCTGTTTTTGCCGCCACTTCCCTGAGAGACAGCTTCTGTCCCTCGCGTAAACTTCGCAGGTATTCTCCGAAGTCGCTCATTTCAGTCCTCCGTATCTAGTAGCACTAATATAACACATATTGTTCTACTTGTCAACTACCATTGATGACATTTTGTGCTATTAATGACGTCAATAACCCATTGACTAACCCTTTAACACTGTATTATTATTGTGTATGAGAAATGATACAGGAGTGTTACACTAATGGTCAGGGTGGAAGTAAAACGTGAAGTCCTGGAGAAGAATCTCATCCGGCAAAACTGTTCCAAAAAGGAGTTGGCTTACCGCATCGGAGTCTCCCGTAGCTACCTGTCCGCAATATGCACCGGAAGAATAAAACCCTCGCCCGGTATGCGACAGCGCTTTCTTGAGTATTTCAAATGTTCATTCGATGACATGTTCTTGATTCGGGATGGGGAAAAGTGCAAGACGAATTAACCGCAGAGCAGAAGTCTTATGAAAACGGTATCCGCATATTTGCCAGGTGGATAGCACGGGCTTATATCAGGGATATGACCGACCAAAAGCTAGCGATGAACGAATCGGAGACAAATATTAAAAAGGAGAGTGACAATGCCAATAAAAGGTGTAACCGAAGTTGTAAGGCTTCCCCGCCTGGGAAAGATAAGGCTGGGAATCAAGAAGGAGAACGCTGAAGGCATACTTTATCCATCACCTACGGATTACTTCGTCTGCCCGGATGAAGTTAAAAAGGTCTTCGGCGAAAAGCCGAAAGAGCTTCATATCATGTTCCCGACTGACGATGAGACCCAGTGGGCCAGCCAGTATTATAAATTCTACTCGGAAGCCGGGAATCTCCTCTGCCGTGGGGATGGAGAGACAGCGCTGGCCAGGGTGGAAACAATCGGGCGGGAAAGAAATTCAAAAGAGAAAGTAATCACCAAGATGCTGGAGATGCCGTGCAATCCAGACAGATGCCCCTGTTACCGACAGGGTTATTGCCGCCGGGTGATGAACCTCCAGTTTATTTTGCCCGATTGCCCCGGATTCGGGGTCTATCAGCTCGATACCAGCTCTCTCTACTCAATTGTTGCGATTAATTCCAGTATCGAGCTTATTCGTGCTATCTGTAGCCGTCTGGCGATGATACCTCTCTCACTGAAGCTTATCGAACAAGAAGTTATAGTCGAGGGCAATAAGAAGCCCATATGGATATTGAACCTGACATCTCCCTATTCACTGGCCGAAATCCAGAAGTTCGCCCAAACACCGCCCGGGCAGGCACTGCTTCTGCCGGTACCGGATAGCGAAGCTCCGGATGACCTTTTTTCTCAGGAAATATCTGGATGGGAGATAGCGGCAGAGCAGATTAACAATGCTGAAATGAGACTGGCTGAGCTCTGGACCATGGCTAAGAGCAAGGTCTGGCAGCTTGATGTACGGGATGCCCAGATAGCCGACTGGTTCAAGAGAAACTACCGCATTGATGTCCGGCTAAGCGACTTCGACCTGCTCACCCCGCCGCCTCAGGTTACCCTTGAATGCCTTGAGCATTTCCTGAAGACCCTGGAACGCCACGCCGATCATATTTAGCTGGTAAATATATCTCTGGATAAGGAACGCTATGGCTGAATCCGTCTTTTCAGAAGCTATTCCTGCGCTACTGACCGAGCATTTTCGCCATCTGAATGAAGGCAGTGGCATCATCGCTGATGTTATCCGAGAGCGAGGATACCGGAGTCTCCTGGGCAAGTCAGAGCTTGAGAAGCTTGGTTTTACGCCTGCCCAGCAACGATCTCCCGGTATCCTCATCCCACTCTGGTCTGTAGACGGTAAAGAGGCGGGATACCAGTTCCGGCCAGACCATCCCCGGACGAACGCTCGCGGCAAACCGGTCAAGTATGAATCTCCTGCCGGTTCCTCAAACCGGCTCGATTGCCCGCCGCGTGGCCAGAAGATGCTTGGCAATCCCCAGATTCCTTTATGGATTACGGAAGGGTCGAAAAAGGCCGATGCCCTGGCTTCCAGAGGAGCTTGCGCTATTTCAGTTACCGGCGTCTGGGGATTCAAGGGCAAAAACCAGTTCGGCGGTATTACCTTTCTCGCAGACTGGGACTATATCGCTCTTAAAGGACGGATGATTTACCTGGCTTTTGACTCCGACATCGTATCCAAGGAACTGGTCAAGAAGGCGCTGGAGCACATTGGTGAGCACCTCAAGCGCAAAGGGGCGATGGTTCATGTCATCCAGCTTCCCCAGCTTGAAGGGCAGAGCAAGACGGGCATCGATGATTACCTTCTCCGCTACTCTCTGCAGGATGCCGAGAGGCTGGCCGGCAGCTTTAAGCTGGAAGAGACCGAAGATAAAAACCGTTTCGTCTCCGGGTTTGTGTTACCTGACGGCACGGTGGGTGAAATGGTCGTCAGCCGTGACGACGAGCGCTCGTTCATGATTATAGCCAATGGCTCGGTAAGAAAAGCCTACCAGTATGAAACGGTAAAGGTCACCTATCTTCCTACCAATGATCTCCTGGTGGGCGAGGTAGTGCACTTTGCTACGACTGCTACCCCCTATGACTCCCAGGCGCTTCTCTTCAAGGAAATTAAAAACTTCATCCACCGTTACCTGGAACTGCCGGCTGACTTCGAGGAGATCGCCTCTCTCTACGTGCTGTTGACCTGGGTCTACGAGTTTGCTCCTTCCATTCCCTATCTTCGCGTCATCGGTGACTGGGGCACTGGTAAGACCAGGTTTCTCCAGGTAGCCGGCGCTGTCTGCTTTCGCCCTATTTTCGCCTCGGGAGCGACGACACCGGCACCCATCTTCAGGATACTGGAGCAGTTCCGGGGGACACTGGTACTTGATGAGGCCGACTTCAAGGACTCGGCCGCCTGGGTAGAGATGGTCAAGCTCTTAAATAACGGCTACAGACCGGGCATGCCGGTGCTGCGGGCTGATAAGGAAAACGGCAAGTGGTATCCCCGGAGTTACCAGGTCTTCGGCCCGAAGCTTATCGCCACCCGCTTTCCTTTCAAAGACGAGGCCCTGGAGAGCCGGTGTCTCACGTCTGAGATGATGCCGCTCACCCGGGCCGATATTCCCAGGGTGCTGCCGCCTGCTTTCGATAAGGAAGTAAACGACCTGAGAGCGAAGCTCCTGACGTTCCGGCTGGCTAACCTGACCAAGCTCAAGGGTAAAACCTTCGGTAACGAACTCCTTGAACCGAATCTACAACCCCGCCTGCAGGAGATACTTATCCCGCTCAAGGCGATGCTCAACGGCGACCGATCCATGGTGGAAGCTCTGGCCGGTTTCGTGCACCGTCTTCAGGAAAGCCTTTTCTCCAGAAGACGGGAGAGCCAGGCCGGAAGAGTACTGGCTGCCATGATTGAGCTTCATAAGGAACAGGAGGAGCCAGTCACCAGCAAGAGCATTGCCGATAAAGCCAACCAGATGGATGAAGAAGCTCCACCGCTCACTTCAGAGAAAGTGGGCTGGCTGACAAGGCGTCTCGGTCTCGAAAAAGCGAGGGTAGCAGGCTCCGGCCGCCGCATCATTTGCTGGAACGAGGAAAAGATAAGGCAACTGGCAGCTTTGCATGGTTTGGATATGGGAGAGTCCCCAGTTCAGGAAACACCGTCACAACCGTCACACCTGTCACAGCCAGACGTGGAGCCAGCCTGTGACGGTGTTTGTGACGGCCCCACCGATGATGAAAAACCGTCACAGGATTTTGAAGCTAACCGTGACGGTTGTGACAGTAGTGAGGGTTTTTGGGCGGATACGGAAGAAAAACTCGGTAGGAGTATTGGTGAGGCTATTGCCGTCTGGTCGGCGGAAGGAAAACCGGTCATCCACCTCGGCCCCGGTGAAAACTGCTTCGACCTGGAGAAGCTGCTGAGCCATCGCGATATCAACGACCGCCACCTGGCTACTGTCAGGGAGTGGCTGGAAAAGCGGCAGAGATGAAAGAGACGAAGAAAAGAACGCTCTACGAATGCTCGCATGCCCGGGTGAAAGGCGATTGTATTTACTGCTTTAAGGGCTACTTGCTCTATCTCCGGTCAGGCAATGGGCACCTGGATATCAGCCGGCTGGCCAGAGGGCAGCGGCTGGCTTTCAAAGTCTGCCAGAGCTGCCCTGATTTCGAAAGCATGGGATTGCCGATTCCCCCGGAGGAAAGGGGATGGCTCAAGAAAAAGGAGGCGAAATGATTGCGTGGCTTGAAAAACTCTACCAGATGTTGTGGCAAAAGGTAGGCGGTAAACCGTGGACTGAGATTATCCGCGATGAGCAAAAACGGTCGCCGCTGGTTTTTCTGCTTATCTTCCTCGGTCTGGGAATTCTGGTGGGCAAGGTGACTGGAAAATACTGGTGGCAGATATTGGTTGGTTTTCTACTGGGGATACTCTGCGGGCATTTCTGGTGGTGAGCGATGGAAGACGGAACGGCGCGGCTTCAGCAGATGCAAGAGCAGCTCCTGTCCCTGATTCGGGAGCAGTTGCAGTGGTTACTGGCAAAGTTGCTGGCGGACGCCTTTGATAAGGACAGCCTGCTCCGGTTCATTTCAAGCATGGGAGTGGACCTCTCCCAACTATCCAACCTCGACAGCCAGCGTGGTGGGCTTGATCCGTACCAGCTCATGGGCCTGGAGAAGACGGCGCCGGACCGAGAAGTTAAAAAGCGATACCGTGAGTTCCTCATGAAGCTTCATCCAGATACTGCCGGGATAAAGGGAACCGACCGACTCTTCAATATGATACAGGACGCCTACCGGAAGATAGCGAAAGAGAGGGGTTGGGGGTGACCTATCCCGTGGTGAGAAACGCGTAGTGATTACTACTGTACAAGCTTATAACCGTCAAGGATCACTCGAATAGATAGTATAGATGGTATAGGTAGTATGGATAGCATTGATGTCTAGAAGAAGGGGGTACAAATGAAACAAGGTGACATGGAACTGCTAACCGAGCTAGCTAGGTTCGAAAGCTCGGTCGACATGGAGAAGGAGTATCGCATCGGCTGGTCGTGGCGGCATGTGCGTATCTGGCCGGCCACCCTGAGCCGCCTTTTCAAGGACGGCTACCTGGAGAATGTCTTTCGCTCCAACTCCTACACCGGCTACCGTCTCAGTGAGCTTGGAAAGAAGCTGGCGACCGGTACAGAACTCGAAGAGCTAACTCAAACTACTAGCGAACCTATATCGGCCGAGGGTCTTTTCGCAGACATCATCGGCCATGACGAGGTGAAAGAGCTTCTCCAGGCCTGCCTGATAGCGGAGAAACCGGTACACGTGCTACTGGCCGGACCGCCTGCCCTGGCCAAGAGCCTCTTCCTCTGGGACATCGAGCGGACAGCCGGGGAAAGAGCTATCTGGCTGGTTGGCTCGGCCACCTCAAAGGCGGGGCTCTGGGACCTGGTTGCCGAGCGGCAGCCGCAAATCATCCTGATTGATGAGCTGGACAAGATGAACGCCGCCGACACCGCTGCCCTGCTGTCGATGATGGAGGGCGGACGCCTGGTGCGGGCCAAGAAGGGCCGTGAGCTAAATCTTTTAAACCCGCTGCGGGTGGTTGCCGCCAGCAACCGCCTGACCATGCTCTCGCCCGAACTCAGGTCGAGATTTGCCATCAGGAAGCTAGCCGCCTATAGCCGGAGCGACTATCTGACCGTGGTCAGGGGGGTGCTCACCAGGCGCGAAGGACTGAATGAGGAACTGGCCGACGAGGTAGCCCGACGCCTCGATGGGGTCAGCCAGGATGTCAGGGACGCCATCCGGGTAGCCAGGCTGGCGCCACAGCTGGGGGTGGAGAAGGCAATCAGGCTGCTTCTGGGTAGCGAGGAGAACAGGTAACCATGGGCAGCGGGGGTCACCCGGGAGGTGATTTATCCAATCTTATCGGGAGCGCAGGTCGTAACTACAGAGGTCGTGCCTACGAGGTCGTAGCTACGCGGTCATGGAGGTGCAGATATGTTTAAGTGCAAGACATGTAGCCGGGAATTCGGCACCAGGCAGGGGCTGGCCAGTCACACAGGTCATATCCATCGTAAAAAGAAGCCTGCAGAAGTGGTTACCCCGACGCCTCCTGCACCGGAGCCGGCTTCAGGGAAGTCGCCACCTCCGGCAGGAAAAGAGGTGATTGAAGTTCCGGAATCTGCTGCACCGGTATCCACCGATAATTCTAAGGCAGCTACGGTTGAACCAGTACCTTCCCCAACATCTCCCGATAATCCTCAGGCGACTCCGGTTGAACCGGAACCCGCCCCGGCATCGAAAGAATCTATCGAGGTAATGGAACCCGAGACCGCCGGGATGAGTAAGGCGGAGCGAATAAGGGATTTACTGTCCAAGGGCTACACCTTTGAACAGCTGACCAAAACATTCAAATTTCCGGAGTCATCCGTGTACCAGGAAATGGAAAAGCTTGTTCCCCCGGAAGGAAAGGGTGTAGACACCGACAAGGAGCCCGTTCTGCCGGTCACCGTCAAGGGTACAGAGGTAGTTACACCGGAGTTCATCATGCACAGCCTGGCCAACGGAAGTCAGGACTGGCGGTTGAGGCTTGAGGGGATGATGCTCTTGCGGGCAGCGCAGAGGATGAACCGTGACGATATCGAGATGACCCGCATGCAGGCGGAAGCCGATGCCACCAGGATTAAACCAATCCTGGATTTGATGAAAGAGACCAGGCTGGAGCAGGACGCCGCAGCGCAGAGGGCAAAGGAGTCCAACACAGAGATCGCCGACCGTGCCGCCTACGAAACGGCGAACCAGCTCTCCCAGGTGATCTCTCAGAATAATGTCAGGATAACCGAATCGATAAACCAGATCCGGCAGGCGATGGGCGGTAAGGAGGAGAATCCGCTCGGCCAGATCCTGAATTCGATGCAGTCCATGCAGCAGTTGATGCAGATGTTTGGAATATCCATGCCGGGTATGCCGGCACAGGGCGGAGGGCCGCCAGCGCAGCAGTGGCAGCCGCCGCCCATAACAAAACGTAAACGGAGTGAACCAAAAGGAGGAGAAAGTGTTCAACCAGCTACAGAAGATGATGACAACACCTCAAGCACGTGATATGGTATTAAAATGGATTGCCCAGGAGGTAGCCCAGGCGCCTCCAGAGCGGCGGGAAGCGCTATCCCGCATCACCGTTACGCTTGAAAGGACGCCAAGAGGCATGCACCTGGAGGTCGGTCGTTCCGACAACGAACAGATCGAGGAAACAATCAGGAACGCCGTTGAAAACTGGACCGATATGCTGTCCCGTGTCTTCCAGTCCATGGGATTCAAAGTGGAGATAGTGGAGTGATCAATCAGACAGCCGGATCGGGCAATACTGGCGATATCCTGTATTTCATGCGCGTGCTGCTGTTCTTCGCATTCCTGTCGATGGGATATACACTGAGTCGGCCCAGTCCTGCCAGCAGGAAAGAGCCGGATTTGTTGTTGCCCGATACCGCAGAACCGGACCCGCAAAAACAGGAGTGGCCACGCCTTCAGCCGTGGCAGAGGAAGGCTTCCGAGAAGGCGGTAGAGAGATATGCTGGGTCCCAGGAAAAGAAGTGGCAACGGTGGAATGAAGCCATGTTCGAGAGGTCAGCCTGATGCCGATCATGGTGGAGCGGATACTGTTCCGGGTAGGTGAAGGAAGCCTGGGTGTAACCCTGCCCAAGGCTTGGGTGACTTACAACCACCTCAAACCAGGCGATACGGTTGAGGTTATCGTCAATGACGGTGTGCTTGTCCGTGTCAAAAAGAAGCCCGGAGCCACCGATGAGGCTAAAAGGTAGTACCGGCGTATATACGCACGTAATATCTTGACAGCATCCAAACAGTGTTATACGCTTAAATCGTAAGCCCTGAGAGCTTGCTAGTGAAAACTGGCTCTCAGGGCTTGTTATTTTACCAGCGGCTCTCGGGACTACAAGAAAAGGGGTTAGCAATCTGGACCGGAAGGGTTCAGGCTAACCCCTTTTCTTTTTCGGCCAGGTTGCTCCACCCCTTTAAGACCCCGGCCGCGACCGGGTAAAGACAAAAAGAGGAGGTGCCCATATGGGTAAGTACGCAAGCTGGTCTGAATTCGAAAGGTTTGTTCCCATCACCTACAAAGAGAAGGCTACTCCCGAGGCTTTCCGCACGGGAATGAACGGCATTGCCCCCAACGGGATGAAGGTCAAGGAAGGCCGCGTCAACCACTACCGCGACGGTGTTGATGGCAAGGGTGAAGTCGTGGTCGCCGGCTACAAGCGCGCCATGTTTGAATAGCGTCCTCGCCGCCTGACGTCATCTGCGGGTACCGCCTTTAACCGGTTTATCGCCGTCGCGGCGGCGGTAAATCGAATTCCCACCCGGGAATGACATCGGGCATAAGCAAAAAGGAAGCTTCAGGCAAAGACGAATGAGGAGGTAAGCATGTTCGAAGCACAACAGGTAACCGGACCGGTAGCTCCCGGGCAGTATGGCGCCATGCAGGTAAGCGGCCCATCGGCCTATTACCCCACACAGACATCCGACCAGTTTTCTGGGATGTTCAGTGCCATGATGCCCATGATCATGATGGTCATGATGATGGCGATGATGATGCCCATGCTCAAGGGCGTTACCGCGACCGCAAAAGAGTGATGCATCCGCATCACGGGTAAACAATATTTTGAGGAGGTAATCAAAAATGTTTGGAACACAGCAGTTTGCCGGGCAGCAGGTCCGGCCTCAGCAGTACCAGTACGGCACGGTGTCGGGCTACTACCCGACACAGACAACCGATATGACCAGCATGTTTAGTGCCATGATGCCCATGATCATGATGGTCATGATGATGGCCATTTTGATGCCCATGATGAAGGGTGTCACCGGCAGCAGCAAGTCCTAGCCGGAGGTGAAAATCTATAAGGAGGTTTAAGAGATGGTAAACAAAATGATTCCGCAGCAGTACGCGGGCTATCCTGGCACGCGGCCTCCCAAGGGATGGGTGCCTCCGCTGGACCAGTGGCTGAGTCTCCTGGGCGTCTATGACAACGTATCCGGCTTCTGGGTGGGGCTGCCGCTCCAGGTCTTGAGCGAGCAGCTCGTCATGGCGGAGAAACAGCACGCGCTGGACCGGATTGACCCCCGGAACGGACAGGTCAGCATCACCGTGCCCATCGGCACGGCGGTCGGCGCTTCCGTAATCGGAGAAATTGAGGTGCCCGAGGGTGAGATATGGTACCTTAGGGGCCACGAGATCCGCGTCCACCAGCAGGCGGCCCTGACCGCGGGTGAGCTCATCTGCAACTTCCGGGTCTCCCGCTTCCCGACATCGGACGACGTCGCCAAGCTGTTCTACAACACCAGCGACCGGCTGCTGGCCACCCAAGCACAGATTGCCGCCGGGGACGTCCTCGACCACAAACAGTTGCTGGCCAGCGCCTACTGGGATGGCAGCGCCGAGGTCAAGGTCTACCGGGACGTCATCAGGGACTTTGCCGACCCGGATGAGCTGGGCAATGCCCTCAGGCTCATTGGCGGAGATAAGCTCACGCTGGTCGCCACGGGTGAGACGGCAGCGATTGCCGGCGGTGCCATCAGTGTCGACCTGACGGTATGGGGGCTCAGGGGTAAAAGGCTGGTCGAATAAGCATAGGGAGGTGCAACATGCCCTATGCTTTCGTCCCGCCGGGATATAGGGCTGTCCTTTTGGGACAGGCTCAGGATATTGAGGACCTGGGCACCTTCTTCCCGCTTGAGGAAAGCGCGGCCGAGGGTGCCCTCGTCTTAATACGCCTCGACTTTACTGAGCCACTATCAGAAGAGACTCTGACTCAGCTTGAGCAGGCCTGCCGTGAAGCCGGCATCGAGCCCTGGCCGGGCAGCGCGTATTTCGTCTATACCGATATAGATTCAAACTCGGTCTACCTGGTATGGCAGAAAGGGTTCGCCTGGCTTCCCATAATCATCGGCCTGCTGGCTATGATGGTGCTGCCTCCGCTGCTCACCGCCGGTCTCTGGCTTATCCTGCCCGATTCATTAAAGAGCCTCATCTCAAACCTGATCAACATGGGAATGATGATGCTCATGATGTGGATTGTCATGAAGATGATACCGGCCCCTTCCCGGGAAAAGGAGAAACCGAAGCAGGTCAAGGAGACAGCCGCATGAACTATTTACCGCAGCAGTATTACTACTATTACCCGGCCGAGTACCAGCCGCAGTTCTGGCAGGCTATCGTCGCCGGAGTTATCGATATTGCCATTATGGTAGCTCTGGGAGCCTGGGCTCTGTCGCTGGTGAAGAAGGCGCTGAAAGGCGAAGAGGTGGAGCTGCGATGACGAATGGAATGACGGTAATGGGGAGTGAGCTAGGGGACATCTTCTGGGACCTGTCCCCATGGATAACATATGAGCCCGGCTATGACCTCGGCTGCAGCATCTACGTGGCTAACCCGGGAGATACGGAAAAAGAATATGCCCTAATGGCCAGACTGTCACGAGAATCCGCGGTTATCAGCGAAGAGGTACTGCCGGTATTCGGCTACAGCTGGTTTAAGGTGGCACCCGGCGATTTAGTCAGGCTAAGGGGAGCTTTACGTTTCGACGAGAGCGACAGCGAGCTCGCCCTGCTTTTGATTGAGCGTGAGACCGAGGAAGTGGCCGACTCCGTGGTCACGGTGCTGGTGTCTCCGGCAAATGCCAGCGCCCTGCCTCCATCCTGGCCGGGGACGGGGACTTCTACGGGTATATCTACGGACTGGAGCATGATGCTGGCGATGATGCTGCCGGTAATGATGGTCGGCATGATAGGAGCGGCAACAGCCCCTGAGAAAGAGAAGAAAGAAGCGATTCCTGAGAAAGAAACGGCAAAGCTGCTGCCGCCGGGGAGGGAAGAGTAATGCCCGGTGAATTTTACATAGAAGGCAAAACGGAAAAGCTTGATATCACGGATATCAAGGAACTCATCTCGCAGATACAGACAAGCGTCACCCAGATACAGAGTGACGTTACTTCAATCATAACAACCGGCGGCGGGAAACTTGCCTGTGCCGACTACTGGAGCAATCCGGTTGAGGAAGCCCAGGTTAACGCCGCTGGCGTTACAGTAACGTTACCGGGTGTGACGGTAGATAGCATACCTGCCGGTGCCACCATATTGAGAGCCGTTGCCATGTTTAAGTTCAGGATGGCCGAAAACACCAACGCCGCGGCCAACAAGCTGAATGGCGGGACGGTAGCGGCGACAAGCCAGGTAATACAGGTTCGCGATGATACTCCCGGCGCCTGGATTGATGCCATTAACTTCGTTGATGACCAGTTTGGTCTCGACGGAGAAACAAGGGAGGGTGGAGATGTCTGTATCGGGAGTATCGACATTTCTGGCGTTGTGGTTGGAAATGACGGCTATGAGTTCCGGTGGCTGCTCGGCAGGGCGAACCTTGATTTTATTAACTTCAACGACGTTCAGGTTGGGATTCGCGTGTGGTACTCGACAGCATAAAACGGAGAGACGATAGGGCTATGAGCAGGTCGACAAGAGAAACCTGGATTGATAGGTGCATATTCGTTAAGGCGGGCATGCCCCGGCGCTGGGTGACGGCCGCTCCTTACGCAACCTGGAACGACCTTATCACCGGAGCTGGCACCCATTATGAAGGATATACGGGAACCGACTATGTCGGACTCCAGTTCGCCGGTTCCGCGTCTCATTTGCCTGCGAATAATCCCTGGGACTGGCTCAGGAGATTCGGCGTTATCTGGGACCCTCGGACTGATTTCGATGCTGGAGACTATACCGGCATGCCGCAAGGGGCTATCGCCGTAGCGGGGAGGGTCAAGGTATGGGTCAACTCCAAGACCTACTGGGGCACCAAGCCGACTTACAATGTTTACGCCTTTGCCCCCGGCGCGCCGGGAGACATCGTTGCCGCCGACTACGTCAATTTCGGCTCGACCCCGTTCTGTGACGTCGATGTTGGTTATGACGACCTTGTGGTTGGCGCTCGTAATGACTTCGAGCTTAACAATGATGGCCTTAATTACCTTGATTTCAGCAATCTGGTCAGCCTCGGAATCCGCAATGCTAACTTTGATGTAGCCGGCGTTGAGCACGAGAATCCTGATGGTGGCCTGTACCAGGGCTGCGGCCCCGTGCTTTCCTGTTTTAACTACACCGCCCGGAAGGCCTTGCTGGAAATTGATTACGAGTCGCCTCCTCTTGTAGGCACGTATGATGCCCAGAATGTTGACATATACTCCGCACGGTTGCGGGGCCGGCTCATGCTTGACGGAGGCCTTGTCTGCCAGGGCAGGTTCGAATATGGCGAGACCCTCTCATTTGGCCAGGTCACCGACTGGCAGCTGGTGATAGAGGAAAATCCCTCGATCAACCAGGGCTATTTTACAACAGACGTTGCTGGCTTAAAGCCAGGCACTACCTACTATTTCAGGGCGGTCGCCGCTAATCCAATGGGTACTGATTACGGTCATGGCTCAGCGGCGTATAAGTCGTTTACCACGCTTCCGGGACCGCCGCTGGCATCAGGAATCAAGGGTGCCAACATGCCGAACAGACTCGTAGGAGTGAGAGCTATATGAAGCTCGGATTATCAGAGGTGAAGAGATGAGATACGCAGTGATTTCAAAAGGGCTATCGCTGGAACAACTTGAGGCCGAGGCAAAGAAGCTCGGCGCCACGGATGTGAAGAAGACAAAGCTTCTCAGCCAGGTATTCTGCGAGCTTGATGAGGCACAAGCCGGGAAACTGGCCCAGGTACCCGGCCTGAAGGTTAAGCCTCTTAAAGAATACAAGACCGACCAGGTGATGACGGAGACACCGGTGGTAGAAACCGTTTCCGATGTCTTCTACCTGCTCCGCTCCTACTTCACGCCGCCGCTCACCGGCACCGGGCTGACCGTGGCTGTGCTGGACAGCGGCGTCAGGAAGACGCACCGGTCGCTTCTGAACAAGGTTGTTTTCGAGGCTAACTTTACCGACTCGCCTTCGGCTGAGGATGTCTTCGGACATGGCACACAGGTAGCTTTCATGATAGCAGGAGGCCAACACGGTCTTGGAGAAAAGGCAGGCGTCTCACCCGGTGCTGCCATCATGAACATAAAGGTGGTTAATGACGAAGGTGTAGGCAGTGATGAAAGTATCATCCTTGGGATTGATAAGGTCTGTGACCTGGCCGAGGCGGCTCGAAAGAAAGGACTCTGGCCGACTGATGATATGTATCCCAATGTCATCAATCTCAGCCTCGGCGGGGAGGACGATGGAGATGAGGATAACCCGGTAAGGGTAGCCTGCCGGCAAGCGAGCACGGTATATGGACTCGATGTCATCGCTGCGGCGGGTAACTCCGGACCCAAGATGACTACGATCATGCTTCCTGCCTGTGAGCCGGAGGTAATCGCTGCGGGCGCTGTCGAGACCAACGATGAGCTCGTCGTCTGGGAGAAGTCATCTCGTGGGCCGACTATTCAAGGTGAAACCAAGCCTGACTTTGTAATCTGGGGCACCAATTTGGAGATGGCTAGTGAGAAGTCGGATGACGGCTATGTCACCAAGTCCGGCACGAGCTTTGCTGCGCCCATGCTCGCTGGTCTCACTGGTCTGCTCTGGGAGAGTGGACGGAGGGCCTACGGCGAGGCCTGGCTCTTCCGCTGGACAGAGGCAAGACAGTTTGCCCCTTACTTCTCCACCAAGCCGGCGGATGCTCCTGTCAAGAAAGATAACGCCTACGGATATGGGCTGCCGGCGATGGGCTCCATGATCGGGGAAATGTCCCAGGTAACAACTCCAACGAGTGATATGACCGGTGTCATGAACATGTTCATGATGATGACCACGATGTTTGGCATGATGCAGGGGGTAATGTGATGAAGACCTTTAAAGCAGTGCCTAAATTCATGTTCTACGCGCTGTCGCAGGCGCTCCGGCATCCCGCGACGCCGGTGTCTTACCTCTATTGCCCGGAGTGCAGGCAGTACCTGCTCGATGGCGAGAAGGTATGCCCCGGTTGCGGTAAGAAACTGGGGAACAGCCCGCAGCTCAAGGAGATATCGCCGATACCATGGTGGGGGGCTGTGCTGGTGATTGTCGTCGGCGTCGCCTGCTGGGTTACGGGCAGTTGTTTCGACATCGTCGGGCTGGATGAAGCGGGCAGAGCGCTCGTCTATATACCACTGGGCTCGCTGTTTGGCATGAGTCTACCGAAGTGAGGAATTTACGAAGTGGCACAGTACGCTGACATTATCGAGATAGTAGCCCCGGCTGAGGCCGCGCAGGGCAGCCGTGTGGATATAACCGTCAGGGTCAAGAATACGTATTCGGCGGCTATCGGTATCATGGTCGGCGGGGCGCTGGAGTATGGCGTTTCGCCCTGGCCGGGCATCAGCTTCCCTGCTCCGAGCGCCAATGTCGCCGGCGGAGCCACTTACTCCTTCAGCGGCTACTTCACCATGCCGGATAAAAAGGTGACCATCCACGCCTACAGCTACTGGTATGGAACCGATGGCTCCTGGTATTTCGATGATGAAATGACAAAAGTTGTGAATCTGTTTTCTGTTCCTGAGTCGCAGTTTGGCTCAATTGAAATAACCAGCTATGAAAGGAGGTAGTTAATATGGGCGCAGTCTATTTACCATCACAGTACGGTCTTCTGCTGCTGCCGTTGGCCAATGTCCAGGTGAAGGCAGGGGACAAGCTCCGGATTACCTGCCGGTACTCGCATCTCGGCAAGGCGGAAAGCCAGACGCTTTACGCCGCCATCGGCAACTCAGGGTGGGCTGGTTTCGACGAGGTGCTGCATGCCTCGAAGACCATCAGTGTACCCGAGGATGCCAGCTGGAACTACCGTGAGGACTATGTGGATATCAGCATTACCACGGCCATCTCCGCGGGTTTCTACGACCTCTACGCCAAGATCGGCGGCACGATACCCAAGGTTATCTCGCCGACGCTGCTGGACGTCGTGGAGGTGCTGGGTCAGATACCCGAGTCCCAGTTTGGCGAGATCAGTATTACCGGCTACGCCAAGGTGTAAAGGGAATGATCAGCAGTTTGAGTGTATTCAGGCCGGGTACCGGGTGGCTCGTGGCTCTTGAAGACAAGCTGACCTTAGTGGCCGGCGATGTTCTGAGGGTGAGTGTCGCGGTGCCATATCGAGGACCGGCCTACGAGTTTACCCTCTACGGCAGCATCGGGCAGAGAGGTTTCTTCGGCTTTGACGAGATACTCAGCGCCAGGGCGAAGCTTTCATGTTCGAACTCACCCGAAAAGTACACCACGGTGACGGGAGAGGTGGATATTGAGATTGTCGGCGCTGGCATTGCCGGTATCGGCGGCATCTCGGGAGGCAATGATTACGACCTCTACGTGAAGATTGAAGAGAAACCCGAGGTAATGGCCGAAATCGATAATGTTATTGATGTTGCCGGCAGCAGCATTCCCGATATGACGGGCATGCTGGGGATGATGATGCCAATCATGATGCTGGGTATGGTGATGCCGATGGTCACCGAGGGGATGGAGGAAGATGACCAGAGTATACCTTGAACCGGTGGAAATAGAGAAGCTGGAAGAGGCGGCTGAGTACCTGCGGGACAGGCTGCTTATCCGGCTGTTGTTTCACCTCGGTTGTCGCATATCTGAGGCACTGGGCGTCACCGTGGGCGATCTCGACCTCGCCCGTGGCACGGTTACCATTCAGCATTTAAAAACGAGAATTCAGTTCTCTTGCCCTAAGTGTGGAGTAAGGTTGAGCAAGTCGCATCGCTTCTGCCCCGGCTGTGGGCTTAAGGTAGAGAAGGCGGTGGAGCAGGAAAAAGAGCACCAGCGCCTCCGGACACTCCCCATAGACAAGTCGACGGTAGTGATGCTTAAGGAATACATCAGACGCGACGGGCCGGTATCACGCAACGGCAAGAAATCTCTTTTCGACATATCGCGCCACCGCGCCTGGCAGATCGTCAAAGATTGCGCCCAGAGAGCAGCGCTACCCCGGCTTATTAACCCTGAGACAGGCAAGGTCCATAACGTGAGCCCTCACAAGCTGCGTGACGCCTTTGCTGTCCATGCGGTAAAGCTTGATGACTCGGGTGATGGGTTGAGGATGCTTCAGGAGCACCTGGGACACCGGAGCATCACCACCACCATGAGGTACCGCAAGGTATCGGGTGAAGAGCAGAAAGAGTGGTACGAAAAGCTGTGGCAAGGAGGCAATCAAGATGGGTAAATACACAAATCACGAAGAGTTCGGGGTCAATGCCCCGATCAACTACCGGGAGGATACCACGAGCGAGTCGTTTCTCAACGGGATGGCCGTTATTGCTCCGCCCGGTATGAAGCCGAAACAGATGCGCGGGCGGAAATTCGAGGAGAAGACCGATTTCAAAGCTTCGGCTCGATGGCATCGTAACTTCGATATCGCCATGTTCGGGGGCTCGGATATCGGGGCTCCCGACTATGACAGCCAGCAGATGAGCCTGGAAGGAAAGCTAAACGGTATCAAGAGGATACCGCAGGTGAGAAGGAGGTAACTAATGGAGATGGGAAATCGTACCGGTGGTGAAAGCAGCGCGGCCCAGGCGCTTGCCAAGATGCTGGAAACTATACCAGTGAAAATGAAATCGTTAAAACTTGACCATCATACCCTGGTAGCCAAGCTGGAGGCGCTGATGCCGTTCATTGAGACATTTGCGGTATGTACCTGCGAACTGCTGCAGATGGGAAGAAAAGAGGAAGCCAGAGAGGGGATTGAGAGATACGTGCAGAAATTTACCGAATCCCTGGGTATCTCGGTTGAGGACGGCCGTTTCTTCTGCACCTTCCTCATCATGGTGACCCTGATGGTCAGAAACATAAGTCCCCTCCTGGAGCCGCTGGATAAAAAGAAAGAATGGGAAGAATGGCTCCAGGGACTCTGGGAGAAGGAGATCTGAATGTCGGGATGGGGAACAGTGACGATAGGAGATAAACAGTGGGCAGTCGATATCGCCAGTACTTTCTGGGAGCTGTCGCAGGGTCTGGGAGGTCTTTCAGAGCTTCCGGCTGGGACCGGCATGCTCTTTGACCTTGGCTCCGAACAGATCATAGAAGTCACTACCGTGCCGATGCTGTTCCCGCTTGATATCGCCTTTCTCTCGGAGGATTTGATGGTTACCGAAGTCTATCGTGGCGTGGAGCCAGGATACATCGTGACTTCACAGCTTCCGGCCAGGTACTTTCTTGAGGTCAACGCCGGTGAGCTGGCAGATGTTGAGGCTGGCAGCCAGGCGGTAGTAAGCCTGCTGGCTACAGAGAACACAGCGGCAGTATCTGATTGGACTCCGGCAATGTTCGGCTTCATTGGCTTCCTGATGATGGGGATATTCATGGTAATCATCGTCCAAGACTTCACCAGCAAGGTGTTCAAAGAGCCAGGTAAAGAACCTTTGCTCTATGGCCCCAAGGGTGAAAAGCTGCTGACGCAGACCTCGGCTGTAATTACCCAAAAAGGAGAGCCGCACGGTACCTGTTACGCCGACGCCTGGAGGTTTCTGATCAAAGAAGGCGAAGGTAACCTGGTACACGGAACAGTTTATATTGGAAACCGCCGGATCAGGCACGCCTGGGTGGAGACCGAGTCAGGCTTCGTGTGGGAGCCGCAGACCGGCAGGTATTTCACCCTGTTGGGCTTCAGGTGCGATTTTGCCCCGCTTGAAGAGAGCCGTTACACCCCCGAGGAAGCCGCTATCATGGTAGCGCGCACTAAACACTTCGGCCCATGGACTGAAGAAGAGCGGCGCCTGTATCTGAAAGACAAACCTCCGTCCGTGATTTCAGAACACCCGCAGCAGCCCAAACGCCAGGATGATCTGGAGTTTCTCCCCGATAGCCCGGAGTTCCTGGCATATACCATCGATGATATCGGATTCCGGGAAAAGATAGATTCCGCCTTTCAACAGGCGATATTAAGAGCAAAGGGGCTTCGGCAATGAAGGTAATCACCAAACCGCCGGTAGTACTAACCACGGACGAGTATGAAAGAGACTGGAAGCCCCAGGGTTGGCAGTTGATTATCATCGGCCCAACTTCCACCTGGCGGCAGGATTGGGGTGAATGGGAAGCGATAAGGGATATCGTCCAGAACGCCCTCGACGAATGCGAGTATTACACCTGGGGCTATGACGGCGAAGGTCTGTATATCCGTGACTCGGGGAAGGGGATCGCCGTAGCCGACTTCCTGCTCGGGCCTCCCAAGCTCAAACCCGACTGGGCCAGGGGCAAATTTGGTGAAGGAATGAAGATAGCCGCCCTGGCTCTGCTACGCAAAGGCTACTCTGTCCGCGTGGAGACGGCGGAGAGAGAACTCTGGATCGTCTTCCTGGAGCAGAAGACCAACGGTTATGCTGAGACGCTGGCAGCTCTCTGGAGACCTTACAGCCGGAGAAGCGGCACCATCTTTCACATTATCAGCTACACCGGACCCGCCTTCGAGGACAGGTTTGCTGTTAATTTACCGCGTTCCACTATTATTGCCGAGGGTCCCAGCCCGGTGATGCAGCCGGTAAGGCGCTTCAACCAGCTCATCAGGCAAGAGTTCCAAGCATCGAGAATCTTTGCTCGCGACATCTACATGAGGGATATCAAAAGCCCCTTTTCATACAACCTGTGGGGTTTTAGTATGGCGCCCGACCGCCACGGCCCGAAAGAGGAGCAAGACCTGTGGACGGACATGGGACGGCTCTGGACTTGCGTCACCAAGGTGGATCTCCTCCAGGAGTTCCTGAAAATGGTGCGGATGCCGCCGCTGGTAGAGACCGACGAGAGCCACAATATCAGCATGGGAGCCTGGGACATGGGACGGGAGCCGGTAACCGGGAAAGACTACGCCGACTTCATCGCAGAAAACGCCCCGGTGTGGAAAGAAGCGTGGAGCAGGGTTTGCGGCGAAAACGCGGTCATCCGCACCGACGACCGCTGGGATGGCACCGTGAAACACCTGGGCTATACGCCTTTGAATGTACAGCGGAACGTGAGGGATACCCTTGCCAGGGCCATCATGACCGACAAAGACCTGGTCAAGGCATCACAGGAGCGGCTCCGGGAAGTTGAAGTCATCCCCGCCCAAAGGCTGTCTCACCGGCAGCGCACTAACCTGAAGCTCGCCCAGGCGATAACGGACGAGATTTGCCGTATCCGGAGAGTGTCCGCGGTGCACGCGGCCATTATCCCGCCGGCCAGCGACCGTGTCAGGACCGCTGGCATGTACAGCCGCACCACCGGGGAAATCTATATCGCCTCCGACCAGTTGGAGAGCGCCCGGAGCACCATTGATACGGTGATACATGAGATTGCCCACCACACTTCCGGGGCTGAGGATTTGGAGCAGGCGCATGCTGACGCCATGACCAACGTTGCTTCGAGGGTGGTGAAAGAAACCGCCGGCGGTAAATTCGATGAACTCCTGAAGGAGGTGACATGGTGATGTACCAGAAACCGCTTCAACAACAGACGAATGACGCGTTCGCCTTCATAACCTCTTTCCTGGCGATGGTATTTATTTTTGGGATGATGAAGTCGCTCGTGTTTGATGAGATGCATCCTGAGACTAGCAAAACAGGTCTACTTCCCCAGGTTAAGAAATTATCTAAGACTATCACTGTAACATGTCCCATCTGCGGTCGGGAGATTGAGATTCCTGAATATGGCAGTACAACGAGGACCGATGCCCTGAGAAGACATATCGAGCTGGAGCACAGGTCGGAAGGGAAGGACAGAGTAACCAGATTTCAGCCTCAGGTGCTCATCGAGGGCGGCGAAAAAGCGCCAGAGAAATATGAGGATATCATCGGCTTGCTGCGCGATCCCCTCCCGGAGTATAGCCTGCTGGTATGGCTTCCGGCGGTGGAAGTGGAGGCAGGAGAGAAGAAAATCGACCTCGTTATGAAGCAGCTTAAGGCCGGTGTCGAGGGTATCCAGGACAGCTACCAGTTCCGCCTCTTCCTGACTACTATGGCTAAGTTCCACGACTACTCGATCGGCAACCAGATCCTTATCATGCTCCAGAAACCGGATGCCGTCCGGGTCGCCGGTTTCAACACCTGGAGGGACCTGGGACGCTGGGTTAAGAAGGGGAAAAAGGGGATTGCCATACTGGCTCCAATTATGCCTCCGAAGGCTAAAGTAACCTGCCCCGGGTGTGGCGCCGAAGCCCCGAGGACGGCCAGGTTTTGTCCCCAGTGCGGGCATGGGCTAGAGACAACGTCGGAAATCGACATGGAGCAGCCGCGCTACTTTAGAGTCGTTCACGTATTTGACATCTCCCAGACAGAAGGTGAGCCGCTGCCCGAGTTTGAAGTGCCGGTACTCACCGGTGAGGCTAACGAGGATCTTTTTGCCAAGCTGCTGGAGGTAATGAAGTCCCGTGGTATCAGCGTCAGCTTTGAGCCCCGGCCTCATCTGGACCCGGGGATAAAAGGGCAGTACTCACACGGTGAAATCTGGGTTAGGCCAGAAGAGACGAGGGCGCAGCAGCTCAAGACGCTGCTCCACGAGATAGCCCACTATTATTCTGAGGGAATATTCCATATACCCCGGAGCGATGCCGAGACTATCGCCGAAAGTGCCGCTTACGTGGTAGGAGCACATTTCGGCTTTGATACCGGGGTAAGGTCTTTCCCCTATGTTGCGCTGTGGGCGAAGGATAAGAAAGTCCTGGACCAGAACCTCAGCGCTATACGCAGGGTCTCGACCACGATCATCGAGGCACTTGGTGAAGTAAGAACAAGGACTCTTGTTTAAGTAATATGACATTGGAACTCAGACCGACCAGAGGAGGCTTTTTAAGGCCGTTCGGCTGCGGCTGGTTTATCCGGGAGTTTCTCCTGGGTAAAGGGCCGGAGGGATCGCGTGCCATTGACCCGAAACGAGGCGCCGCCCAGTCGGATATCAACTACGAGTATAAGGAAGCGCTGGCCAGGGCCACCGCCAGGGAACGCGCCGAGAGAATCATCAGCCGCATGGTGGTAAGCGGCGCCGACGTCACCGAGGAGGAGGCTCAGAGTATCTACGAGCGGGAGCTCAAGAGGATATCCCGCAAGTTTACCCATATGCGGTACCATTCGTTCCTGATGTACTTCGGTGTACTCAAACGGCTCGGGTGGGTGGAACCTACCCGGGAAACCGAGCCTTCGGCTATTCAAGGTAATTACCCGCCGGCTCCGGAGAGGACTTACTACCGTCTGACCACGAAGGGCATTGAGGCCGGGGATGAGCTCTGGACCAACCCGCTGTTTACTCTATATCCCGAAATCGGCCCCAGCCACATGAAGCGGCCGGACTAATTACTGTGGACTGAAGATAAATTATGGCTGATATTATTCTCGGCTCCGATGCAATATCCCGGACCAATGCATCACCATCCGGGTATACCTATATTTACCTGGCCAATCCGGCCACGGTTGACGGCTGGATTACGTCTTTCCAGGTCTATTTTCACACGGCCCCGACATTGTTTAAGGTCGGTCTTTTCTATCTGGTGAGCGGATCCACCTGGCGGTGCCGGAACAGCGTTACGGTAGAGGGCGTGCTGTCAGGGTCAACACAGACTATCGGCGGCTTAGTACTGGAGGTTAGAACTGGAGATTACATCGGATTCTGGCATCAGGGCGGGACGCTGGCGCGGAACGATTCCGGAGGAGTTGGTGCTCGATATATCTCCGGTGAATACGCCGATCCCGGCGACGAAGCGTCATTTTCGTTGATTAGCTCCGGACGCATTCTTAGTGTTAAGGGAATCGGAAGCACAGATTTCGTTCCTCCGGCAGTGCTTGACAGCCTTACCGAAGACCTGTTTGATGACTTAAGCCCTGCTTTTAAAGGATACCCTCAACCTGTTTACAATTATTCCCTGAACGCCTCGAACAGTGAGGACGAAGTTACTCTGACGGCTACGCTGGCTGGGGCTACGATCAAATATTCCTATGGCTCGGTGGTTAACAAGGTAGTGGCTTCCGGAGTGGGTGAGACTATTCCACTTGAAGTGGGAACAAATGTGGTTACGATAACCGTCGAGAAGGCCGGCTATGAGACAACCACTTACACGGTCACTATTACCCGCATCGGCATTGTCGATTGGGAATATATCCGGCCTAACGGAGATAGCTCCGTTTCGCTTAAAATATCTCCCGCTTCTCCTTCGACCCACTATGATAAAGTACGGGATCAATCTACATCAACGAGGGTATACTGGGACCTTGCCTTTGAAGCCGGAGACCTGTGGAGATTTGATAACCCCATCCAGAGGGAAATAGCAGCCGTCAAAAAGGTCAGGTTCTTTGTTGTCGGCTTTCGAAACAATCCACTAGCGTGGGGCAGGTTTGCGGTATATACTAACGGCTCATTGTATAAAGGTCCTCAAAATACATGGGGAGACATGCCAGGAAGTGAGTATTATACCCTGACATCCAACCCAATAACAGGTAATCCCTGGACTCTCGATGAAATCGACGCTGTGCTGGCTGGAGTGTATCACTTCGACTCCGGTATACCATCCGGGGTGGGGTGCTACTGGTATTATCTTTCTGTTGTCTATGAAAACGCTTCAGTCCGCACCAATAAAGCGACCAATTATACAGGCACCACTGCTACCCTGAACGGCAGGGTAACTAATAGCGAGGGCTGTTTCCTTGACCCATATATCGCGAGCAATAGCCAGATTAGGGTAAAGTTCGAATGGGGAGAAACGACTTCTTATGGAACCAGCACTGCCTATCAATACGGCATAACCGCTGCCTTCAGTGCTAACCTGTCCGGGCTGAACCCTGCGAAGATCTATCATTATCGAGCTGTAGTCGAAGTACGCGCCGACAGCCGGACAGGCGGATGGGATGTTTACTATGGGCAAGATATGATTCTTCCATCCACTGGATCTGTCGGACGTTCCATAGTTGATAAGCTCGTCTCTGAAGGAGCAATTTGAATCTGCCAGTAAATAATTTCTAGCGAAAGATAGAGAAATGCAACCAATAGCGTTATGGATAGGAGAATCAGGCCAGAATCAGTGTTATGCTCTAACATATGATGGCACGTATATTTATGCTGGACTATACACTTCTCCCGCGAGAGTCATAAAGATAGACCGGCTGACAATGACGACGGTTGGAGTCTGGACCGGAGTGTCCGGGACGCCTGGTGTATCGGGGCAGCATTATGTTCGGGCACTTACCCACGATGGTTCCTATCTCTACGCCGGCCTCTACAATTGGACTCCGCAGCCAGGACAGGTGGTAAAGATTAATCCGGCAACGATGACAACGGTTAATACCTGGACGGGTAATTCTAGCCAGGTTTACTGTCTTGCTCTTGCCTTTGACGGAATCTTCATTTATGCCGGGTTCGATATTTCACCGGCTCAGGTAGTGAAAATTAACCGATCGGCTATGACGACTGTTTTAACCTGGAACGGCGGGACAGGTTCCGGTCTTCCTCAAGCTCTCACCCTTGATGGCACATGGCTTTACGTTGGAACGTATCGAGCTCCAGCACAGGTGCATAAAATAGCCCGGACAAACATGACGACCGTCTTAAACTGGACCGGGGCAACCGGCCAGAATTACGTCAGGTCTATTACCAATGACGGCGTTTATGTCTACGCCGGGCTTTCCCTCAGTGCAGGAAGGGCTATAAAGATAGATCCATCGACGATGACCACAGTCCTGATTTCATCCGGTTCCTATCCTCCGAACTACTGTCGTGCCCTCACCTATGATGGCTCCTCTATTTACGCTGGCCTCCGTATGTCTCCGGCAAGGGTAACAAAGATAGATCCGGCAACATTGCTAACCATAGACCAGTGGACTGGGCCGTCTGGAATTAACAACTGTGACGCGCTCATCTATGACGGAACTTACATTTATGCGGGCCTGGAAACATCTCCGGCTCGAGTATACCAGTTCGGAGCTGCGCCGCCAACTCCTACCATAGCCAATGGTTTAATCCCTCATAGATTAGTGGGAGAGGGTTTAATATAAAAACCCGCATTTATTGCTTAAAAATCCGCGACTTTTAGAACTTGTCTTCCTATTTCGGAAGGGATATACTTTTAATAGTCGGAACTAAAAGGTGGGTGGGTGATGAAACAGTATAGATTGCCGGTTATTATGCATCAACCGAGCGAAGAAACAGAAAACAAGTATATGGCAGAGATCCCCATACTAACGGGATGCCGTGCCTGGGGTGATACACCGGCCGAAGCTCTGGAAATGCTGCGTAGCGTTGCCACCGAGTTCATCCAATCCTATAAGGAACATAAGCAGCGCCTTCCACGAGCAGTAGAAGACACGGCTTACGAGCTTGTTGGTGCCAAGGTTGCTACTGAGGTTATGGTATACCTTTGAACTACCATGAGCTTACCCGCCGACTAAAGAGTCTAGGCTTTGTCCTCGATCGCAATGCCAAAGGTAGCCATGAAATCTGGCTAAATCTGAAGACGAGAGCACGAACAACTGTTCCTAACTGGGGCAGCCGGGACTTGAAACAGGGAACCATATCCGGAATCCTGAGAGACCTCGGCATACGAAAAGATGATTTTGACAGGCGCTAAAGACGCTAGACAACTAAACTAAACGGTGAAATGACCCTATCAATCAAAGGTTTGATAGGGTTTTTTATTAGGAGGCGGCGATGAAGGGGCAGAAGATGGCACTGAGGGAATACCAGCAATCCTTAATCGACGCATATCACAATGCTTGGATGTACGAGATTTTAGATCCCTTGTATGAGGCGTTCCAGCGGTGGAAACGGGGAGATTTGGAGCATGGTCGCGAGACAACCCACCTCCACCCGGAGTTGAACTATAAAAACTTTATTCATATAGACGAAGGCTAGTGATTCTTTGAGTTCTTTCTTCAAAAATCTCAAGATACTTAATTATTACCCAAAGGATGTTGTTTACCCGGAGCAATCATCAACTGCTTTTCTGACTTAAGACTAACTTTAAGTTGTAACTACTAGTGCGGTTGGAAACATACTCTTTCAAGACCGAGTAATGCTGAAGCCGCAGTACCGGTAACTCCAAAAATAATCAGCCGCTTACCTTTCTCATATGCTGTCTTATTTATGTCATTATAAGTATTGTTATTTATCGTACTGCTGGTCGCGAGTATGACATCGCCCCATTCGATCATTTTATCAGTGTCAGTCTTTCCATCCCAGATTTCAACTCCGTACTTTCTTTTACCGACGTTATCAGGATTTAAATCGGTACAGCGGACATTTTCGTTCCCAAAGGTATGGACAAGATTATCCAATATAGCCGGTTGAAGCCCGATGAGACCCACTTTGATTTTACCTGAATTTTCTAAAACATACTCGGCGATCCGCTTAGCGCACTCCTCCGGTTCCTCGTCATGGCAGTGGCGTGTTCCAGTTACCATTTTCAGATGCGATACTACCGCATTGAGTGTCGCGACAAATATGGCTCTATTATCATTAGTATTTAAGCTCAAGGCTAGGATGTCTTTTAAGGAACCGTTAAATTCTTTTGGTTTGTCCGTAAATGCTTGCCCAAAACTATCCATGACCTGTGCTTCAATCATGACTTCTTTGCCCTGTAATAAAGGAAAGTCCTGGCGGACAGGGCTACCAATAGCTTGTTTTACTGAAAGTGTCCCTATTTTTACCCGCACCGCTTCATTTTCCAAATGATTATCTTTAACTAACTCAATCATTCTTTTCTTCAATGAATCACAGATATTCATGATAATTCCTTTCTTCCATTAATGTGCCTGTTTTCGAACGGCCGGATTCTTCTCATCCTCAGAATAACATGGACTTCCTTACCTGTTTCTAGATCCATTTCCTCAAAAATCTGGTGGGATAGTTCCGCTACCAGTTTGTTGTTACCTATTTGGAGGTGGATTCTCACCGTGTCATTACGAGGAATAATCTCGATGATTTTAGCCATGAAGCTGTTCACCCCCGGGCCACGAGGTTTATTTTCCGAGACATATACATGCCTGGGTAAAATAGCTATTTTATTAACGACGTCGCCGTCGTGGGAAACAATTAATTTCAAACCTCCACAACTTACCTCCATTACACCCTGCTCTGTGGTTTTGCAATAATCGCAGTCCAGAATATTAGGAGCTCCGATAAAGTCAGAGACGCTTTTATTACAGGGGAAAAACAACAATTTCTCTGGTTCGTCTACTTGTTCTATCTTTCCGTCCAGAATGACAGCCATTCTATCCCCCATATTGACTGCTTCCATTAGGTCATGAGTAACATATATGGTTGTGATTCCTAAGTGTTGTTGTATCTGTTTTAACTCGGTTCTCAAGTATTTGGCAGTCTGGGCATCCAGGCTGGATAGTGGTTCATCCAGCAGCAATACTTCGGGTGAAGCCGCCAGAGCTCTGGCTAATGCTACCCTCTGTTTTTCCCCACCGCTGAGATAAGCGGGATACCGGGAAGCCAGGTGTTTGATATTCACCAGTTCAAGTAATTCGTTCACTCTTCCTTGAATATTCTCTTGAGCCCATTTTTGAACTTTTAAACCATAACCGATATTGGCGGCGACATCAAGATGGGGGAACAATGCCAGGTTTTGAAACAAATAACCGACCCCTCTTTTACTTGCTGGGGTATGATCAATAGAAGCACCATTAAACAGAACGTTGCCATGGTAATCAATATGCCCGGCGATTGTATTAAGCAGCGTGGTCTTGCCGGAGCCGTTGGGCCCTAAGAGAACTAGAAACTCTTTATCCTTAATTTCCAGGTTTACATTACGGCAAGCGTAGTTTTCAATATTTTTAAGGGTTATGAACGGCATGTTGACTCCATCTGGCCGTTATTTTATTTTCCAGAAAAGCGAAAAACTTCTCAAAAATCAGGCACATTATCGCCAGGACAATGAGACATACAATGATAATATCGATACGTATCAGGCTCTCCGCCCTCATCAGTAAAGCCCCGATGCCGGTCGGGATAGCCACCATCTCCGCGGCAATAATCACCCTCCAGGCCATGCCTGCCTCCAAACGGAGGCCGGTAAAGATGTTGGGCAAGGCCAGCGGGATAACCACCGTGGTCAGCACCTTCATATCCGATGCTCCCAGACTCCTGGCCGCCTTGATATAGTTATTATCCACGCTCTTGATCCCGGTAACCGTGTTATACATGACCGGGAAGAAAGAACAAATAAAGATGAGAGTAATTGGAAGCATTTCGTTGATACCTATCCACAGCATCAGCAGAGGAATCCAGCCGAGGGTAGGTATAGGATAAAAAAGGGTGATGAGAGGATTTAAAGCCCTGTCAGCGATTTTATTCCATCCCATGATGGTACCGATGGCGATGCCGGCGATAGAGCCGGCAAAGAATCCAATCAATACTCTGACCAGGCTGCTCAGGAAGTTCTCCCCCAGCACTCCGTTGATACTTAATTGATAGAATTCCACTATAATTTGAGAAAAAGGAGGCAGGAAATGGCCCGGCAATATATCCAGCCGGCCTGCTAGCTCCCATAATGCCAGGAATACGACTACCGGCAATAGCCCCCAACCAGGCCTTAGTCTTTTTAAAATCTTCATTACTTAAGAAACCTTAAATCCAGAATATCCTCCGCCGGAAAACTGCTCTTGATACTGCCCAGCTTCGCCAGATAATCTATGGTTTCCTGAACTATCTTTGGGTCAATATCAGTGGTACATTCCATTTTGGTAGTGAGAGACTTTAATATAGCTTCAGGGGCAATCTCTAATTGATTGGTTTTATCTGTAATGTCAACAGGCAGAAACTTATTTCCTACGATCGATAACTCGCCGGCGGTAATTATGGCCGCATCTTCGGGGTGCTGGTGAATATACTGTATGCCTCGCTCAGTTACTTTTACCAGCTTGGCCACTATTTCCGGATGGTTATTGATAAGGTCGTCGGTGACTACCAGAACGCTACCCTGCATCTCCGGCCAGAGGTCCTGGGCAGTCAGGAGTTCCTGGAAACCCAGTTCTTCTCCCATCGTAGGAAACTGCTCACAGCAGAAGCCGGCATCCAGTTGTCCCATCTTGAGAGCCATAAGTACTACGGAGGGATCCATACGCCGAATATTGCTTAATATTTTATCCTTATCAAGATTATATTTTTCTATCATCTTATGTAAGAGCGCATCATTGGGACTACCTTCCCTTGGGCAGCCGATGCGAATACCCGGATTCTCCAGATCATGAACTGTTTTGATCTTGGCGGGGTCAACCAGCAGGCCATAGCCATACTTGTGCGTTCCGGCAACTACCTTTAACGGTACATTGCCGTTGGAGTAAGCGCATATTGCCGGTATCAGACAAATGTAAGCAGCATTAACGTCACCTTTGGTCAGAGCAGCAGCCAGAGCCATACCGGTCATGTAGTTATCAAAAGCGGACACATTCAACCCTTCAGCTTCAAACCAGCCTTGACTTCTGGCTATGTGGGCACTGGCAGCATGGTCAACAAACTCCACTGCTAAATGAACAGATGCCTCCTCTTTGGGAGAGCACCCGCCGATACTGAGGGAAACTAGTAAAAATAGCGCCATGAACATGAGTAGTTTTTTCATTACAAATTCCTTTCTATAAATCATGTTTATTTCCCAAAAGGACACACCGGAAAAGAACACTTTTCGCAATTAAGACATAGTCCCCCATGACCAAGCTCGATAATGTCTTCCCTGCTGAGTTTCTCTCCGCACAATACCCTGGGCAGAATGAGATCTAAAATAGTCACGGGATTAAAACTGGCGGCCGCCGGCGCTCCTAATACCGGTATACCATCCAGAAGAGCATAGAGGAACATCGCCCCCGGCATTACGGGTGCGCCGTAAGAAATAACGCGTGCCCCGCTTTCTCTTACTCCTTCAACGGTAACGTCATCCGGGTCAACCGATAATCCACCGCAGACAACGATAACCTCGCTGCCTTTGGCTTTTGCTCCCAGGATGGCCTGCGCAATTGTATCCGCATCGTCCGGGACAATAATTTGGTGGTTTATAACAGAGCCCAAAGCTTCACATTTCTTCCTGATTACATCGCCGAACTTATCCTGGATTATACCTTTGAATATTTCGTTTCCGGTAATAACAACGCCCACTTTCTTCTTCTGAATCGGTTTAACCTCTAAGACTTTGCCTTCCAATTGGCATAATTTTTCAACTTCACCCAGCTTAGCATCAGTTGTAAACAAGGGGACAATTTTGGTTCCGGCCAGTATCATTCCCGGGTGACAAACGGTATTGTTGTGCAAAGTAGCTATCAGGATTTCATCCAGAGAATTGATTTTCTTTAGCAGGTTAACGTTAATCTTCAACAGGCCATGTGCTTTGGCCTTCAGATTGACCCTTCCTTCTCTGGGCTGACTGAATTCAATCCCGGCACCGCCTATGGCACTGGCTATGCGCAAAGCTGCTTCCTCCTCGTGAACTTCACCTTTCTCCAACTCCATAACATAGATATGCTCTTTACCGATACTCAGTAGTTCCAGGAGGTCTTCCTCTAGGATAACGTGCCCCCTTCGGAAAACAGGCCCCTTGAATTTGCCGGGGACCACTTTGGTTACATCATGGCCCAAAACCATGCCTACAGCCTCGTCCAGCTTAACTTTCCGTAACATCCTGGTTCTCCATTATTTAGCTCGATTATAGATTTCACACTTACGCATCCGGTCGATGCTTTTTTAGAGGCATGTAACGTAAAAAGCTATTGAAAAGAGGAAGGGAAAGAAAAGGTCATCAAAAATAATGATAGCGCATCCCTTTTTACAGAGAGCGCTATCTTATAACAAACGACCTTCATTTATTCTCCTTTCCAGGCGTGGGAAGCAACGCCGTTTCCAGCGATGCCGTCGAGATCTTCATCTACCGGCCGCCCACCATGTCCTTCAGTAGAAGGATTTAGGTGAAACAGCTCCAGAGAAACTGTTTTATTTTAATGTGTTATCTATATTGTTGTCAATATTACGCAAAACTCATAACGCTATATTGTGTTAATTGAAATTAGTATACCTGTTTTATTTGAATTTAAATTATTGTGGTTATTTTAGATTAGACGGTGGATTTTGGCGGCATTTTCACTCGTAGGCAGGCTTGCCGTATTTCCTCTCGTATGCCTTACAGAATGGGCAAATCTTCCTGCCCGAGTTCTTGAGTAACCATTTCGCTAACTTGTTGGATTTTCTTGCTTGAATAGCAATTGGACAATGCTCGGAAAATGATACCGTCTTTGACATTAAAGCACCCCCCTTTATTATCAACGGCAAACAATATTCGTTTGGCAATTTTTGCAGGTAGCTGTTCTTTTTCTCTTTTTTGTATTCTGGAATTTTGCCTTTCAAGGGAGTTTTATTCTGCTAGTTGTCTATTTCTTTACACTTTCTATCCGCATTTCGTACTTTAAAGTCTGGTCCTTGAAATATACCATAAATCGAATACTTTTCCCTTCAAAAAGTTGTTTTTCTGATTCAGATCGAAGCTTTCTGAAATCTGCTGTCTGCAGAAAAAGCCGGAGGATCTCCACTTTTTCTTCGGTTTCGCTATCGACTATTTTACCTTCAAGCAATGTTTGTACAAGTTCATCGTACTTTCTTTTAGCGACCGTCTCAATACAATGCTCAAGATTCGGAACCAGTTCAATTTTCTGCAATTATGTTCTCGCCTCTCCCTTCAAATACAAGATTACAACAGCCTCGAAAATTAATACAGCTATTCAGCAGTACTTGACAAATATACATCACGGATTATATCATAATAATGAGCATATGTCCATAATATATTTATATAGCTCTTATGCTCATAATATGAGGTGAAAACTAATGGGAAGACGGCAACTATGGCGGAGGGTCAGCTCCATCCCTTTGGTAACCTACTTTAAGCCCGCCGGGTTACCGATGACTGAACTTGAGGAAGTCCAGCTTCTGGTGGAAGAAGCTGAGGCGATCCGTCTTAAGGATTTGGAGGGGCTGGAGCAGGAAGAATGCGCCGAGAAGATGAATGTCTCCCGGAGTACTTTTGCTCGCTTGCTGGATTCTGCCAGACAAAAAATCGCTGATGCTTTGCTTAACGGGAAAGCAATACGCATTGAAGGAGGTAATTTCGAGATGGCAGTTCGCCGTTTCCGCTGTTTGCATGGTCATGAATGGGAAGTGCCTTTCGAAACCATGATATCTGCCCCACCAGAAAATTGCCCGAAATGTGATACGCCGAGTATCATGCCCCTTTTTCCACCCGGCATGCATCACGGCGGTCATGGCCGGGGTAAACATATTAGAGGGAGACTACCCAGATAAGGAAGCTATGAAGATTATTGATGAACTACTCTCAACAATTAACTATGAAGCACCGGTAAGAGAAATACGCCAGGGGCCCTTTCAAACGGCGGTGCTGACTCGTTATTGTGGGCTGGCGTCTACTCCTCATGAGGCCGGCCCTCACCACGTCAGAAAACCGGTACAGGAAGCCGGTTCACTCACAGAAAAAAACGCCCGGGACCTTGCCGGCATGGCCAAATCAGAAAGTCTCTATGAGGCTGCCATCGGCATGGCCGCAATCAACTCGCTTCTAGAAATAAACGAGGAAGAATGTAAGGAACTCAATGCCAGAGACCTCATTTCCCAAAAAGGGACTGGCAAGAAAGTGGCCATTGTGGGGCATTTCCCGTTTGTTCCACAACTTAAAGAAAATGTAAAGGAGCTTTGGGTTATTGAGAAGAACCCCCGTGAAGGAGACCGCACCGAGGCAGAAGCGAAAGACTTTATCCCCCAGGCTGATGTCGTCGGCATTACCGGGACGGCCTTTACCAATCACACTATTGAGCAGCTACTGGGACTATGCAACCCCAAAGCTTACGTAATAATTCTTGGAGACACCGCTCCGTTGTCAAAGTTGCTTTTTGATTATCATGTTGACGCTATATCAGGCACCAGAGTTATTGATTATAAAGCAGTATTAACATGTGTAAGTGAAGGGGCAACCTACAGACAAATTAAAGGAATCCGACAGCTTACTATGGTGAAATAAGCAAAGAAAATTATACTTAACAAATATCCGATAGGAGGTGTAAAAATGTTTTACGGATTTAACCGAGGAAGAGGAGGACGTGTTGGAGGTGGTGCGGGACTTGGCTTCCGTGGGAGCTCTCCACCCTGGCCTTATGTAGGACGGGGTAGAGGCGGACTGCCAAGGTGCAGTTTCTATTTCGGCGGTGCAAGAGCGCCAATACCACAGTCTTTCGGGACGCGACCGCTCTACTCAGGAATGCCATCCGCTGCCAGGTACGCGCCTTATTCTCCCCAGATGACCCAGGAAGAGGAACTCAACTACATGAAAGAACAGGCAGAAGCCATCAAGGGACAACTGGAGGAAATCGAGTCCAGGATGCGCGACCTTGAGGCTGAAAAGTAGCACGCAAATAACTTCGTATTAGAGGGGGATACGCTATGCCGAATTATGACGGCACCGGGCCGGATAGAAAAGGCCCGATGACAGGTTTGGGCAGGGGTTATTGTGTCATTCCGATAACAAAATCAGAGCAAGAGCTTGAGTTCTTGAAGAATCAGGCGCATGTATTACAGTCGCAATTAAGGCAAATCAGGAACAGAATAAAAGGGGTGAAAACTAAAAAGGAGGTGCATCATGCCAGGGTTTGATGGTACCGGGCCCAATGGAATGGGACCAATGACAGGAGGAGGTCGGGGCTTCTGCAGCCCGTGGGGAACTGGAATGCGAAATTATGCTTTCTCACGAAGGGCACTCTACACCTACCCGCGTTACGGTGCCTACGGTTTCAGACCGCTCGTACCGCGGATAAGCCGCGAGCAGGAGCTTGAATTCTTGAAAGGTCAGGCGGAGGAATTGAAGGATGAACTGAAGCAATTAGAAACTGAAATAGAGAAACTATCAGCCGAAAAGAAAAAATAAGGAGTTAGTCATGAAAATTGCAATTTCTGCTACCGGCAAAACGCTGGATGCCGAGGTAGACCCTCGTTTCGGTAGATGCCAGTATTTTATCGTTGCTGACACAGAAACGGACGGGTTCGAAGCCGTAGATAATTCCAGTGCCGCGGCTGCCGGCGGTGCCGGCATCTCGGCAGCCCAGATGGTTATCAAAAAAGGTATCGGGGCTGTTCTTACCGGGAACTGCGGCCCTAACGCGCACCAGGTATTCTCATCTGCCGGAGTCAAGGTAATAACCGGTGTTTCCGGGAAAATAAAGGATGCCATCGCCGAATACAAGCTTGGCACTTATTCAGCGGCCCAGCAAGCCAATGTTCCCGACCACTACGGTATGGGAGGCGGCTCCGGAATGGGTAGAGGAATGGGTATGGGGCGCGGTATGGGCAGAGGCGGCGGCAGAGGTATGGGGCGCGGTATGGGCAGAGGCGGCGGCAGAGGTATGGGACGCGGGATGAGCCAGTAATTTCTGGAGATAGGCCATAGAGAATCCAACAGGAGGTGAAAGTATGCCCAGAGGAGATGGAACAGGCCCGCCGCCTGACTCCGCGGATAGAAGCGGTCGGATGAAAGGTAACCGGCCGGGTGCCGGTCCCGGTGGTAACTGCGTCTGCCCGAGTTGCGGCGAAAAAGTACCTCACCGTCAGGGGATTCCATGCTTCAATATGAAGTGCCCTAAATGTGGGACGAAGATGGTCAGGGAATAGGAAAGCGAAAGAGGAGAACAATATGCCGTTTTTTGAACCGATAGAGAAACTGGATCCAAAGCATGTTGATCTGGAGAGGGCAAGAAAATCCTTGCGTGAAGAACTGGAAGCCGTAGACTTTTACCAGGAAAGGATTGATGCCACCGAGGATGCCTCTCTAAAGCACCTTTTAGAGCATAATATGAACGAGGAAAAAGAACATGCTGCCATGCTCGTTGAGTGGCTAAGAAAAAATGACCCGGTACAGGACAAAATGTTCAAAGAGCATGACTAAAGATTTGGAGTTGAAATGATTATCTCAATTGCCAGTGGTAAGGGGGGAACGGGTAAGACCCTGGTGGCTACCAGCCTTGCGCTTTCCCTGAAAGATAGATGCAAGGTGCAGCTTCTTGACTGTGATGTGGAAGAACCCAACGACCATATTTTAATGAAACCAGATATTACCCGCAACGAAGCGGTTTCAATACCTGTTCCCAAGGTAGACGAGGGAAAGTGCACTCACTGCGGCAAATGCGCCGAGGTATGCGCCTACCACGCCATCGCTGTCCTGGGAGAATATGTCCTTACTTTTCCCGAGCTTTGTCACGGTTGCGGCGCCTGCAGCTACCTTTGCCCGGAGAAGGCAATATCCGAAACGCCCCATGAGATAGGGGTGATAGAAACAGGGAACGCCGGAGGTATAGCCTTCGGTCATGGTAAGCTTTCCATCGGTCAGCCAATGGCACCCCCGGTTATCAGGAAAGTAAAGAGTCTCATTGACAAGGATAGCGTGGTTGTCATTGACACTTCGCCGGGGACATCATGCCCCGTAGTAGAAGCCGTCAAGGATAGCGACTTCTGCCTGCTGGTCACCGAGCCGACGCCCTTCGGTTTGAACGACCTGATGCTAGCAGTGGAGACGGTTAGGCAATTGGGAATGCCGTATGGCATTGTGCTCAACCGCGTCGGTGTGGGTGATGGTAAAACTGAAGAGTACTGCCGTAAGGAGAACATCCCGATACTGCTAACGATTCCCCTGGATACGAATATCGCCAGCCTCTATTCGCGGGGTGTTCCTTTAGTCGAGGGCATGCCGGATTATAAGGAAGACTTTATCGGGCTTTATGAAAAGATAGAAGAGGTGGTAAGTGAAAGAAGTAGTCGTCCTCAGCGGTAAGGGGGGAACCGGCAAGACCAGTATCGTCGGCTCATTCGCTGCTATCGCCAAAAACAAGGTGATGGCCGATTGCGACGTGGACGCCGCCGACCTTCACCTGCTGCTTAGCCCCTCAATCAAAGAGACGAACGAATTCCGCAGCGGGCAGGTCGCCGTTATCGATAATGATAAGTGCATCGAGTGCGGGCTATGCCAGGAGCTATGCCGTTTTAATGCCATCAAAGATTACAAAGTTGAACCCGTCTCCTGCGAAGGCTGTGGCTTCTGCTCCCACATCTGCCCTGTTGACGCAATTAACATGAAAGAGTGCAAAGCGGGAGACTGGTTTATTTCTGATACCAAACATGGACTGTTGGTACATGCGCGCCTGGGAATAGCTCAGGAAAACTCCGGCAAGCTGGTGGCGCTGGTCAGGCAGAAAGCCAAGGAGCTAGCCGAGAAGAACGGGCTTGATTACATTATCAGCGACGGGCCTCCTGGCATCGGTTGCCCGGTTATCTCCTCTCTATCCGGGACCAGCCTAGCTCTTATTGTCACCGAGCCGACGCTCTCCGGCATACATGATATGGAAAGGGTGCTCGCCGTATGCAAGCATTTTGGGGTTCCCGCGATGGTTTGCATCAATAAATATGACCTCAATGATAAGAATACCATAGCCATTCATGATTACTGTCGAGAAAATGGAATCGATGTGGCTGCCATGATCCCCTTCGATAATGCCGTAACCGAGGCGATGGTCAAAGGAGTATCCGTCGTGGAACACTCCGATGGCAGGGTAGCCAGGGAAATTAAAAGCTTATGGCAGCATATTGACCGTAAGTTACAGGGCTAACAGGAGATTTAATGCCTATCTATGAGTATGAGTGCCCGAAATGCAGCGAGAAGTTTGAACTACGGCGGAGCATAACTGACAAAGATAGTGAGATAAAATGTCCTAAGTGTGGAGTGCTGAATCCACGCCGCGTCCTATCAATTTTCAGTACTGGCCCTTCAGGTGGCGCTTATGTTCCAAGCAGCCCTACCTGAAGCATTAACAGGTAAGGCAGTCTGCCTTATCGGCCGCGAATTCAATGAGGAGGATAACTAATGCCAATATACGATTTCAAGTGCCGCGATTGTGGCAAAACATCGGAGATGTTATGTCTTAGTTCAGAAGGACAACCAGTCCGTTGTCCAGTCTGTGATAGTGACAATATGGATAGGCTAATATCGTCATCCTATCTAGTAAAGACAAGCTCCCGGACATCGGGAAAAACCTGCTGTGGTAGGGAGGAACGCTGTGAAACGCCGCCTTGCTCCACGGGTGGAAGTTGTCACAGGCATTAACGAGGCAATTATATGCAAGAGCCGATTGACCTAGAACCCAGATATTCAACCAACGAAATCCCGGGCAAATGTGTCAAGTGCTTGGGTGAGCAAGAACTGAATCAATGCCTCATGCAGTTGCTCAGTGATGAAGGAGCTAATGAAGATGTCCAGCGCAAATATGAAGCTCTGGTAACTTTTTTACAGTCACCTGAGTCTCAGAAGCTGCGGGCTGAATCGGAAAGATATCTCGCTGAAGGCAAGGAGGTAAGCGTCAGGATATATTTTGTCGATGGTAAACCTAAATACGAGCTTAAAATAAAGGAATAAATCAAATTGGAGGTTATTATGAAATACGCAGTACCGGTTAGTGGTGGAGTGATGTGCTCGCACTTTGGCCATTGTGAGCAGTTTGCCCTGATTGATGTGGATGAAGCTAAAAAAGAGATAATCAAGAAGGAGCTTATCCCCGCGCCGGAGCATCAACCCGGCTTGCTTCCCCCATGGTTAGCGGGAAAGGGTGTCAAATGTGTCATCGCCGGCGGCATGGGTACGAATGCTCAAAACTTGTTTGCGAACCATGGCGTTAAGGTGATAATTGGCGCACTGGAAAACGACCCTGAGACAGCGGTCCTTAACCATCTCCATGGCAAACTCAGTACCGGGAACAACGTTTGTGACCACTAGGGAAAATGGCGACAGACCAAAAGGAGACCCAATGAACATCAAATCTTTTTGGGGTAAGTACAACTTCACGATTATTCTTCTTGCGGTCATAATAATCGCGGCAATTGTAGTGTTATTGCTAGGAAAACCCTCAATATCCGGCGTTCCTCACCTGGACAGCGCTATGATAATTATCCTTATTGTTGTGGGTTTGGCTGCCGGACTCTTAGGCGGCTGGATTGGCACGGGTGGCTGCAGCGTCATGCTTCCCGTTTTGCACTTCTGGCTTGGTTTTCCTGCCTCTATAGCCGTGGGCACGACGCTTTTTGCCGTAATCTTTACGGCCTTATCAGGTGGGTACGGGCATTTCAAGCGGGGCAACCTGGATAAACGGGTTACGCTATGGATGGGGGGCGCCGGGATTCTGGGGGTGATACTCGGTTCATGGCTCTTCACGTTTCTTTCCAGCCAGTCGGCACTTTTAGGCTTCATCATCGGGATAGTCTTCTTATGGCCTGCTATCAGAATGGGCTGGGAAGGCATCATTGGTTTTAAGAAAAGTAAATCCGCAGCAGGTACATCTGCAGCTCCCCAGGGTCAAGCGATTAAAGGCCATCCAGCAAAATTATCGACATTCGGAGCCGTCGTAGGGGTTCTTACCGGGATAGTGGGGCTCGGCGGAGGATACGCTCTTGTCCCCGGTCTCATTTATCTATTCGGTGCCGCCGTCTATATAACGATGGGGACCTCATTAGCGGTGATGGTGCCGCTGGCTGTGGTTGGCGGTTCGATTAAGCTTGCCCAGGGATATGTATTTCTTGGCGCCGCCCTGCTTTTAGCAACAGGCACAATAGTAGGAGCCCAGATTGGTGCCGCCACGATAACGAAATTCAAGCCGCACACATTGAAACTGATATTTGGCGTCTATTTTCTCTACGTTGCCATAAAATTCATCTGTAACTACGTTGGGATTTCGGTCTGGTAAAGGAAGTAGAAGTACGGAGGAAGTAAATGCTAACGAAGGAGCAAGTAATTAAGAGCTTGGAAGTGGTTCTGGTTCCCACTGCCAAGCGCAGCGTAGTCGGTCTGAACATGGTTCGTGAAATCAATATCTCCGATGCAAAGGTGAATGTTATTCTGGCGTCTACCGGGTTGATACCAGGTGCGCAGGATTGGATCAAGAACAAGACACAGGAAGCCATTAAGAAGCTGCCTGAAGTCAAAGAAGTAACGGTAGAATACAGCAGTGTAAAGGCTAAGGACCTGAACAAGATAGACCGGATTATCGCCGTTATGAGTGGTAAAGGGGGAGTAGGCAAGTCCCTGGTATCTGGTCTGATTGCCATCGCGCTGAAGCGTAAGGGCTATGAAGTCGGCATTCTTGACGCCGATATCACCGGGCCGAGTATACCCAAGATGTTCGGCATCAAGGAACTGCCGAGTGCTAACGAGGATGGAATGCTGCCGGTGCTCTCCAAATCAGGTATTGAAGTCATGTCCATCAATCTGCTCCTACCCAGTGAGGATGATGCGGTTATCTGGCGCGGCCCGCTGATTGGAAATACCATCAAGCAGTTCGGTGAAGACGTGTTGTGGGGCAAGCTGGATTATCTGATTGTTGACTTGCCACCGGGCACGGCGGATGCGCCGCTTACCCTGATGCAGTCCTTCTCGATTTCAGGGGTAATTGTCGTTTTTACACCTCAGGATTTGGTTGAGATGATTGTTAAAAAAGCGGTAAACATGGTTCGGAAAATGGACAAGCGCATATTGGGAGTGGTCGAGAACATGAGCTACCTGTATGTACCGGAAATAGATAAGAAAATCGAGATATTCGGTAAAAGCCGGGCAGAGCAGATGGCCAGCGTTGCAGGAGCTCCGCTACTTGGGAAACTGCCAATAGACCCTGAAATGGCGAAGCTCTGTGACGAAGGGAATATAGAGAGATACAGCGGTGATATCGTAGTTAGTCTTGGTGAATCTCTTATCAAGGCGCTAACTGCTGAAGTGAAGTAACTTGGGAGGCATATCATGGCTTCTGCCTGGGATAAATTTCAAGAACAAATTAAGGCTAAGATGAGGGAAATATACTCTGAAACCGTTGTGGAGCACAACTTAAACCCGAGAAACCTGGGCAGTTTTACCGATGCCGACGGCTATGCTCAGATTACCGGACCGTGTGGGGATACGATGGAGATGTGGCTGAAGGTGGATGGTAATATCATTGTCAAAGCCGGCTTCACGACTGACGGCTGTGGCACAACCATCGCCTCGGGCAGCATGGTCACGGAAATGGCGAAGGGCAAGAGCTTGACTGAAGCACAGAGAATTGGACAGCAAGATGTTCTGGATGCTTTGGGCGGACTGCCCAAGGAAAGCGAGCATTGTGCGTTGCTGGCGGCGAATACTCTGAAAGCGGCTATCAGGGATTTCATGGCAATGCAAAAAGAGCCATGGAAAAAGGCATATCGCAAACACTGAGGACGTGGGAATGCAATTCAAGGATTATTATCAGATACTTAATGTCAGCCAGGATGCGAGCGCTCAAGATGTCAAGAAAGCGTTCCGCCGACTGGCTTTGCAGTATCATCCTGACCGTAATCCGGGAAATGTCCGGGAAGCTGGTGAAAAATTCAAGGAAATCAACGAGGCCTATGAAATACTGAGCGACGCGCAGAGAAGATGGCAGTATGACAGATTAACAAGCTTAAGACTGGCTGGCATGAGCTTTGTCGTAAGCGGAGCAATTTGGGGGAGACCGAGGGGCTGCGGACGTCGTCAGGGCGGGCAATGCCGCCGCCGCCAGTGGAGGCAGGACATTGACTAGCTCGCTTGTTTACGGTCCCGTCCCATCCAGACGGCTGGGACGCAGCTTAGGTATAAATAACATTCCACCGAAGAGATGCTCCTATTCGTGTGTGTACTGCCAGTTAGGTCGTACGGTGGATATGCAAATCAAGAGGAGGGCTTTCTACCAACCGCTGGAACTTGCCCGTAGTGTCAAGGAGAAAGTCAGGCAAATCAGAGAGAAATGCGAACTCATAGACTATCTTGCCTTTGTGCCTGACGGTGAGCCGACCCTGGATATAAACCTCGGTAAAGAAATCGAGCTTTTAAGAGCTTTGGGTATAAAAATTGCAGTTATCACCAATGCTTCACTTATCTGGCACGAAAACGTACAGCAGGATTTACACAAGGCCGATTGGGTCTGTTTGAAAGTAGACACGGTAACACCCGATATATGGAGCAGAATCAACAGGCCTCACGAAAAAATAAACCTCGATAATATTCTGGAAGCGATGCTCGGTTTTGCCGGATCATTTCAGGGTGAACTCACTACAGAAACCATGCTTATCAGGGGTGTTAATGATAGCGAACACGAGGTAAGTAAAATCGCTGCATCCCTGGCGAAATTGAAGCCGGCCAAAGCATATCTGGCGGTCCCGACGAGACCGCCGGCCGAACGGATAGAGCCAGCAACAGAGCAGACCCTTAACACTGCATATCAGATTTTCAATAGAAAGCTGGAGAAAATAGAATATCTCATTGGTTATGAAGGGAATGCCTTTGCTTCCACCGGTAACGCCGTGGATGACCTGTTAAGTATTTCCGCGGTACATCCCATGAGGGAGGACGCGGTGGCAGAATTATTGGAAAAGGCCGGAACCGATTGGGGAACCATCCAGAAGTTGATTAGTGATGGCAGCCTGGTGGAATTGGAATACCAGGGGAAGAAATTCTACGCCCGGAAGATACCGGCGAAAACCGTGCTTAATCTCAAGCAGGAATAAATATAAGGAGTCATGATGAAGATAGCGGTCTGCGGCAAGGGCGGGAGTGGAAAGAGCACTATCGTAGCGTTGTTGGCAAGTGAAGCCAGAGGTAGAGATTATAAGGTATTGGTTGTGGATTCAGATGAGTCAAACTCCGGCCTCTACCGGATGCTCGGTTTCGAGCATCCGCCCGTACCGCTCATGGAACTGGTCGGGGGAAAGAAAAGCCTCAAAGAGAAAATGGCTCAGCCCAATATTTTCGCCGCGAGCAGCATTTCCTTGGAAGATATATCGCCGCAACATCTAGTCGAGAAAGACGGTCTTATGTTAGTCAGCATCGGCAAGATACTTCAGTCGTTGGAAGGCTGTGCCTGTCCTATGGGTGTATTAAGCAGGGAGTTCCTGAAGAAGTTAACCCTTCAATCAAACGAACTGGCCATTGTCGATATGGAAGCGGGCGTGGAACATTTTGGCCGAGGAGTAGAGAGCAGTGTTGACTGTGTGCTTATTGTAGCCGAGCCTCCCCTTGAGTCGGTAGAGGTAGCTCAGAAAATATATTATCTGGCAAAAGGACTGGGCATTGGAAATATCTGGGCGGTTCTGAATAAGGTAACATCGGACGATATCGCGGTGAAAGTAGCAGCTGCGTTGCAAAGGCAGAGGATTCGCGTAATCGGTCGCCTCCATTTTGACATGGGATTGTTTGAGTCGAGTGTAGAAGGCAAAGTACCTGCTAAAGGCAAAGTGGCGAAAGATATACAGGGAGTCCTGGATGTTATTCTTGCCGATGGGGGAAAGCTTAATTGAATTGGATGGAGGTGAAGCGAGATGTGTCTGGCCAAGGCATTCGCGAATAACTGGAGCGAGCCACCCCTCTTCCAGGATATTGCCCGCCTGCGAATAAATGGCGGTAAAGTCGAACTGGAAACGCTGTTTGGTGAGGAAAAGGTCATGCTTGGCAGAGTCATCGAGATAGATTTTGCGGCATCCAGGATATTGTTAGGAAAATCTGATGAGCGTGATAACGGAGGATAAGGATGTCGCAAATCGATAAAAAACCGAACCTAAACGAAAAGCACTCAACAGGTAAGGGAAGTGGTTATTCTCCTTTTGATGAGCTGGCTTCGGAATATGATGCCTGGTTTGACGGGGAAGGAAGTCTCATCTTTTTCAATGAGGTAAAAGCAATCCAGATGCTATTGCCCTCCCTACCGAAGCCGTGGCTGGAAATAGGCATTGGCAGTGGGCGTTTCGCCCAGGCTCTTGGAATCAATACCGGTATAGACCCCTCCGGTAAGCTGGTAGAGATGGCCAGAAGCCGTGGAATAAATGCTTTTATAGGTCGTGGAGAAGAGCATATTTTTGATGCTGAATCGTTTGGCACTATTTTTCTGATTGTTACCCTGTGTTTTCTAGAGACGCCGCTGGATATTCTGAAAGAAGTCAGGCGTATTCTCGTTCCTGAGGGCAAGTTAGTACTCGGTCTTGTATTAAAGGAAAGTCCCTGGGGTATGTTTTATCACAAGAAGAAAGATGAAGGACACCGTTTCTACAAATATGCCAAGTTCTATAGCTGTAACGAAGTGGTGAAGTTATTGTTCAGGGCGGGTTTTATGGGAGGTAACATGATTTCTACACTTATGCAGAAGCCGGGGGATGTAAAGCTTGTGGAAGAACCGAAGGCAGGCTATTACCCTGATGCCGGATTCACAATACTTGTAGGAGTCAAGCGATCAAGATCTTCCTCTATACTTGATAAGAGGTAAAAATCTATGACAGTACTTCCGATATGTCGATTACCGCATGACAATGTCCTGCGGCAAAAGGCTAAGAAGGTATCCAGTATCGATACTTCGATTCAACATCTCATCGATAATATGATTGAAACGATGCAGTCCGCGAATGGCGTCGGGCTTGCGGCACCGCAGATTGGCAAGTCATTACGTATTATTGTCTTACAGATGCCCGATGAAGAACCACAGGTCATCATTAATCCGGAGATCATAAAAAAGTCTGGAGAGCAGGAAGTGACCGAGGGCTGCCTGAGCGTACCCGGCTACTATGGTGAGATAAAACGGTCGGCTGAAGTCACGGCTAAAGGGAAGGACCGCCACGGCAAGGCGATGAGAATCAAGGCCAGCGGCCTTATGGCCGAAGTCATGGAGCATGAGATTGACCATCTTAATGGTGTTTTATATATAGACCACATTGAAGATGATGACAAACTGTATAAAATTAAACAAGCTGAAAAAACAAAACCGGATATTTAACAGATGGGATTAGTGAGCAAGATGATAAAAATACAGGCAGATTTATGTATCGGTTGCGGGCTCTGTGCCGAAAGCTGCCCGCGACAGGCCATCTCCGTTTACAATGGACTGGCACGGGTAAATCAAGCATTGTGCAACCGGTGCCGCTTATGTTTGGGGTTATGCCCCCGGGGCGCTATTGTTGAGCTTGCACCGGTATCGAAGGCAGATCTGACACTTACGGTTAGTTCATTAAAACAAAAGACGGAAGTCCTTATCGAGCGTATTGAAAAACTCAGGCAAATAAGAGCAGTGTGAAAGGGATTAGAAAGATTTGAAAACATACCTTGATTGTTTACCTTGCTTTTTGAATCAGGCGCTTAGAGCAGCGAGAGCGGCAGCCGAAGATGAGACAGTTCAAAGGCAGGTCATTAATGCCGTTGCTAAGATGATTCCAGAGTTACCGCTGGATTTAAAGCCACCGGAACTGGCGCGGCAGACTTACTGTATAATCGCCAAAATTACAGGCAACAACGACCCTTTTCATCAGGCAAAGGTAGAAGCTAACAACGCTGTCCTGGCGATTTATCCCCGCCTCCAACAAATCGTACAGGATGCGGAAGACAGGCTGTTAACCGCCTGCCAGCTGGCAATAGCCGGGAATTCAATCGATTTGGGCCCAAAATTCGAGTACGGCAGCGTTGAAAGTCTAATTAATGTTGCGGTAAGTCCTCTTCCTTTGGCAATTAATGATTACGACGGGTTCAAGGAAAGACTTAATACCTGCCAACGGATTCTGTATCTTGGAGACAATGCGGGGGAAATTGTATTTGACCGCCTGTTTATCGAAGAGATTAACCGTGTCAGGAAGCTCGACACTTACTTCGTGGTCAGAGATAGTCCGGTGATAAACGATGTAACGATGGATGATGCCCTGGCTATTAATATGGACGGGATAGCGAGGGTTGTTTCCAGCGGTTCGGATGCTCCAGCTACCGTACTCTCCGAGTGCTCATCAGAACTACAGCAGCTTTATCGCTCGGCTGATATCATCATTTCCAAGGGTCAGGGTAACTATGAATCGCTTGAAGGAGAGGCAGGTAATATCTTTTTCTTGCTGCGAGCGAAGTGTTCCTTAATAGCAAAATCCTTGGGAGTCAATGTGGGCGATTGTGTCCTAAAACAACAAGGAAAATAGTCTAGTTTTGTTAAGGATTATTCATTTATAGCATCTTTATTTCCTATTTTACGATGTTAAGAAGGTACAAAAAGGAGAAAGTAGTATGACAATTCGTATTACCACTCTAAGTGAAAACACCGCTGGAATGGGGGACTTTCTAGGCGAGTGGGGTTTGAGTATTTTGCTGGAAACTGAAGGCACAACCATTCTCTTTGATAGCGGCAAAAGCACTTCCGCTGTTTATAACGCCGACAGCCTTAATGTTGACCTTGTAAAGATAAACAAGATTGTTTTAAGCCACGGTCATTATGACCATACCGGTGGCCTGCGTAATATGCTTCGTAGGATCGGTAAAGAGATAGATATAGTAGCGCATCCGGATATATGGCAAGCTAAGTATTCGCGGCGAAAGGATGAGCCAGATAGATATATTGGTATCCCTTTCCAGCAAAAAGAACTGGAAAGCCTGGGCGCTCGCTTTAATCTGGTAAAGAAGTCTGTTGGAATAGCCGAGAATGTGTTTACTACTGGTGAAGTCCCCATGGTAACCGATTTTGAGAAGATAGATGAAGGCCTATTTGTTAAAGAGGAATCCGGCTGGCAGCCCGACAAACTTTTTGACGATCAGGCTCTTGTAATAAAGACAGAGGTAGGCTTGGTTATAATACTAGGTTGTGCCCACCGGGGCGTAATAAATACCCTGTACCATGCCAGACAATTGACCGGAGTTGATAAAATACATACTGTGATCGGAGGCTCTCACCTTATGGGCGTATCTGAGGAACGTTTATGGCAAACGATTGGTGCCCTCAGAGAGCTTGGGATTCAGAAAATGGGCTTGTGCCACTGCACAGACCTGCCTGCCGACAGCTTGTTGGCTCAAGAATTCGGCGAGAGGTTTTTCTTCAACAAGGCGGGAACGGTTACCACCATCTGAGAACGCAGTTTGAAAATGGGGTATATATAAAAGTCTATAGTATAGTAGTTCATATTAGGGAAGAGCGGCAATGCTGAATTTTAGTGAAACGGACAAAAAGAAGAAAAGTGAAAGGATTCAGATTCAAGAAAACCCTGGTGATCTTTCTAATGAATCCCTCTTAGAACTCGAAAGCGTGGTGAAAGGCTTATTAAAAGATGGGTATTTGTCCTGCCCAGTCGCCTGGGTGATAGCTAGAAAGTCTAATGTTTCTAAGATTGCCGTAGGGAATATCGCCGATAAACTGGGGGTTCGCATAATCAATTGTCAGCTTGGATGTTTTAAAGTAGAGAAGACTCCCTATAATAAAACATCTCGTGAAACTATTAGTAGCGAAGTTATTACTACGATCAAAAGCTTAAAGGAAAGCGATCAGCTAACGTGCGCCAAAGTATTCGATCTGGCTCAGCAATACAAATTGAAGCCAATATTAATAGCAGATGAAATAAATTTTATGGGGTTGAAAATTCACGGTTGCCAGTTGGGGTGTTTTTAGTCTTCATCTTAATACTTGCGATTAATAGAACAGATTACCGAATGTGCTAGAGTAATTTCCTAGGTTCTCCAGCAGTCATGATATGAGTAAATGTGACAAAGAATATCACTGCATGGAGGGTTGAGCACAATATACTTGTATATTACCTTTGAAGAAATGCAAGAAAACGGGATATTAAGAAGTACGGGGGCAGCGATAAGTCGCTGCCTTTTTTAAGGCTGTTTGGCACCAACACTAGTTATCATTTTCCATGAGTACGTAGTTGTTTACCCAAAGAATAAAGAGCATAAGCTATAACGGCAGGCATAGATAGGAAAAGAAATAACGGAGGATTATTTATTACCCATTACAGCTATTAGTACAAGGCCAGGGCCAGTATGCGTGCCGATGACCGGGGTAGTGCGGGATCGGTAGATACGCTCTTCGGGGAATATCTTGCCAAGGCGTTTTGCCAGCAGATTGCCGTCATCAGGGCAGGCGGCATCTTCTACCGCCAGTTCTTCAATGTATGAATAGCCCGCTGCGAACTCATAGAGGAGGTCTATCGCCTTAGCTCGAGAACGGGCCCTCCCCGCCGGCTCAACCACGCCGTCTTTTATCGCGATGATAGGGTTTATCTTAAGCACCGACCCCAGTAAAGCCTGTGCCTTGCCGATACGACCTCCCCGCTTGAGGTATTCGAGGGTGTCAAAAGCGGCGCGTATTTCTACCCGCGGGAGGTTAGCGCGGACTATTTTCAGTATCTCGTCAAGGTTTGCCCCCTCCCGAGCTGCCTGTGCCGCTTTGATAACGATGAATCCCTGCGCCATGACCGCGACGCCGGAATCTACTACCTCGATGCGGCATTTATTTTTCAGGAGCTTGGCGCTCTGTAAAGCGGCATTATAAAGACCGCTTAGCTCGGAGCTGAGCATGATAACCAGTATCTCCTCCGTCTCCTCGGCGAGCCTGGCGTAAGTGCGGGCGAACATATCCGGCGAAGGCACCGACGTAGTCGGCATGACTTTACTGCTAACCAGTTTTTTATAAAACTGATCGTTAGTAATATCGATACCATCACGATAGGTCTCTTGTCCGAAACGCACCAGTACCGGAATGACGGAAATGCCCAGTTCGGCGACGACCTCGGCGGGAATATCGGCAACGCTATCAGTAACAATTTTAACTGGCATAATAAAAATATCCGTATCGGTTATTAAGTCAATACGGTCCTATCTATCCCCCAGCACCGCCACCCCGATAACTCTTGGCCCCACGTTGGTGCCGATGACCGGGCTGACCTTGGAGCGGTAGATACGTTCTTTCGGGTATATGGCGCCGAGTCGCTCGATAAACGCGTCAGTTTCATCGGGCGTAGTGGCGTCTTCCACCGCCATTTCCTCAATGTGGGCATAGCTCGCGGCAAATTGATAAAGGTGGTCGATGGCTTTCGCCCTGGAGCGTTCCCGTCCGTGAGGGAAGACCTCTCCGTCCTTGATCCCGAGGACAGGGTTAATCCCCAGCATTGACCCCATCAGGGCTTGCGCCTTGCCGATACGCCCTCCCTTTTTCAGGTATTCCAGGGTATCGAAAGCTAACCGTATGCCGGCGCGGGAGATATTACGCCGCGTCAACTCTACCAGTTCATTGAGATTGGCGCCGCCCCGGGCCGCCTTGGCCGCCGCTATTGCCAGCAGACCTTCCGCCGTCATCGCCAACTCCGAGACCACTACCTCCACCCGGCATTTCTTCTTCATTAACTCAATACCTTTAGTAGCAGAATCCCCGGTGGCACTGAGCTTGCGGCCAATCGTTATGACAATAATTTCATCCGTTTCAGCAGCCAGCCTGTCATATGCCTCGGCAAAGACCTGGGGTGCCGGCGCCGAGGTGGTCAGGTGTAAGTCTTCGTTCTCTAGTTTTTCATAAAACTCGTCGGTAGTCATGTCTACGCTGTCACGGTAGGTATAGCCGCCGAACACAATGTTAAGCGGAACTACCGTAATTCCCAGGACGGTAGCAATGGCCGGTGAAATATCGGAGACGCTATCCGTAACGACTTTAACCGTCATTATTTTTTCTCTACCTCCTCAATAATCGACGCCAAGGAATTGGGGAAGATCGCAGGCATATTTCGCTTAGTCTTGGAGACTGACATCGTATCCCTCGCGGACAGGCGGTGCTGAAAAAATAAGCTGGGCGAACTTTTCAATCTGTTCTTGATAATAGCTACTCCGTTCATTGGCAATGGCATCCTCCTCACTATTCCAAAGGGTGAAAAGAATGCCTTTATTTGTTTTGCGGTCGGTGAGGAGATAAGCACCACGATAGCCCTCCTGCAATCGGGCTGCAGGAATAACTTTCTCCTCATAAATCTCGATGAATTCCTCGTGCCTATCGCCCTTCATTTGTATTGTGGTTAGACGCGCGAACATACTAGAACCCTCCTTATCTATTGTCGCCCTCCGCGTTTCTTCTTCTAATTTAGTCCAGACCTGCCTCCTATGGGCAAGAAGAGCGCTAACTCATTTTATTGTCTTGCTCGTCATTACGTTTGCAACCTTGCCAACGGTGAGGCAGCTATTGATGTGCTGGGATGCTAGCTCACTAAATAGCCACCATCGACCACGATGGTAGCGCCTGTGATGTAATCCGAAGCTTCCGTTGCTAAGAATAGCGCCAACCTTGCCACATCATCCGGCGTACCTTGTCGTCCCATGGGAATTGTCGCCACGAAAGCTTTCGTAGCAGCTTCAGCCTGTTCTTTGCTCAGTCCGGTAAATCCGGATGCAGCTCCAGGTGTCTGAATAGCACCTGGGGCGATTGCGTTAACATTTATGCCCTTGGATGCCCATTCCTTAGCCAGCGCCTTTGTCAGCATGACCATACCACCCTTGGAAGCGTCGTATTCTGCCAGGTTGCCATTTGGATGGAAAGCGTCAATTGAGGCTATATTCACTATCTTGCCTCCGTGTCCTTCAGCTATCATCGCCCGCGCCGCCGCCTGCGAGAAAAACATGGCACCCTTTAGATTAATATCGATAGTCTTATCCCACACCGCCTCTGTCATGTCGATGGCCGGGACCATTGGAAAAATGCCGGCGTTATTGACCAGGATGTGGAGGTCGCCGAAAGCACTTTTAGCCTCTTTTACCGTCTTTTCAGCATCGGCTACCTTGCTGGTGTCAGCCTGGACTTCTTTAACCTTATAACCGGCGGCTTTCAACTCGGCGACCGTTTCCCGAGCCACTTCCAGATTGATGTCGGATATTATCACACTGGCGCCAGCCTCCGCCAGGCGTAAGGCTATACCCTTGCCAATGCCCATAGCTGCGCCGGTAACGATTGCCACTTTGCCCGAAAGGTCGAATAGTTCCTGAATTTTCTTGTCCATTTTGTTTAACCTCACATAAGTAATTAAAACTTTCTAACACTGTAGAGGCAATAGGTTTCGAATCATTGGATAACGATAACATACTTGAACGTCCCGGTTCTTTGTGGAAACTTATCTTTCATTTTCATTGTTTTCCGGTACCCTTGGGGTGTCAGATTTAAAGCTCCACCTACTCTGAAGGATAAAGTTTTCTAGGAGTCAGTGTAGCTCTCCAGTTACAAGCTTGGCAAACCTTACACCTCTTTGAGTGAAGTTACCCTTTCATGGGAGAACAGCACCTTAGCCAGGTTCTCCGATTCCTTCCCTTGCCCCATAAGCTCTGCGATCTTCGCGTCCACACTCTCTTCATTCCCTCCAACCGCCTCATAAATCCTTACAAGTAACTCTCTTGAAGCCCAGTCTCTTTCTACATGCAAGGAAAGGGGTGTGGGTGTACCTTTACCGCCTTTGAAGCTATAGCTAGCCCAGGTCCAGGCAGAGCAAGGAATAAATTGCCCGTCAGGAAGAATTTGAGCCAGGTGATAGGAATGGGCAATATCCCTCAGGATTTCAACCAGAGAACTCGGCTCTCTTATTTCTAATTCCTTTGCCATTTCTCCGAGCCGCTGCACCAGTATCCGCTGGTGCTTATTTTCAAAGATGTTGTGGGCGGAGAGTGGCTCTTTCCCCCAATGCCCTTCCAGGGAATCTATCACCTTCTTTCCAAATCCCTTTTTCTGCTGGGTGAACGCTTTCCATATTTCCCCGTATCTTTCTGCCTCAATAATGTTTTTGGCAATCATGGTGAGATACCTAAGCTTGGGAAATTCTCCCCCTACTCCCTTGCGGAGGTTGCTCAGTAGGATTCTCCCGCTGAGCTTGCTTAGAGCCGAAGGCTCTTTCATCTCCATGAGTGAGGGGAAATCCTCATGGCTAATTACTACAGGCTTCAGAGGCAGGGAACCGAAATGTTCGGGGCGGACATTTTCCCATATCCAGTCCCATATCCTATCTATGTACTCCCTTTCTTCCGAGATACTGGACATGGCTGATATGTCATTTGGCTCATAGCCTTTTTCAAGTTCAGCAACGGTGGTTTTGCCAAATTTGATGAGCAGATTAGCCGGAGGGAATTGCCCCAGAATCCTGGAGGTTACCTCGGGTTTTAGGGCGAAAGTATCTCGGTGGGGAAAGCTGGCGAATATAGCCTCGGCAACTTGTTTAGTACCTTCTACAGAGTAAATATCTCCACTAAGCAGGGTGCTATCCAGTTCCCTCTCTGCTCGACCCATGAAGGCCCTTATGCCATCAGCAATCTCCATGGAGTTCGCTCCACGGGGTATCTTCAGCCTCTCATGGACAAACTCCTCGAATTCCTTCCGATACCTTTCCTGTATGTCCTTATAGATGACCTCAGTATTGACCCTCTTACCCGCTGAGGAGGTAAGCTCATGGGGCAAAACCAGAGCGACACCGGGAATAAACCCTTCATAGGTTACCCAGGCAGGAACAGGTTTAACTTCTTCCTTCCCTCTAATGGGAAACGCCGGTTTCTCCTTCCTGCCGATTCCGCTCTCCAATAACAATCCTTCTAAAAGTTTGGAGAGTTCTACCGTAGCTACCCCAATCACCTTATCCGCACCTCCGTAGTAAACAAATAGCTGACCATCGATAACCACGGCGCCACAGGGGAAAACAACATTGTTTACCAGCCCTTCTTTTTCGTAGGGCGTCTCTGGCTCGAGAAGCGGGGTCTTTCTTCGGGCAATAACACGCCAGGGTTGGTCAATATCAAGGAGGGCAGCACTTACATAATAGTAAACCTTGTCATTCCTCCTGGTAACAATATGGTAGAGTAATAACCACCCCCATTCCGTCTCTATCGGCGGTGCTGAGATGCCAATCTTCTCGGCCAGTGGCTGCTCCTGGCGCGGGCTCATTATGACATTCCCTTTTAACCAT
>Ga0315282_10000176_pt1 | contig 129869 bp, 109 predicted proteins | sample YL17G07_20_MG_FD_203693 | JGI IMG/M metagenome (GOLD analysis project Ga0315282, IMG submission 203693) | Sediment microbial communities from Yellowstone Lake, YNP, Wyoming, USA - YL17G07_20 | ecosystem: Environmental > Aquatic > Freshwater > Lake > Sediment | place: USA: Wyoming | collected... | reverse complement strand
ATCGAACGTCCGAATGCAGCTTATTTACTATCGGAAGAACAATGCTTAACAGACACCTGCCTGCCGTGAGGCAATTGATGAGGGCTTTAAGAGATGAAATCCTTCTACAAAACTGGGGATGATTCAGCCTTTGTGCTTGACCGGCGGCATCAAGTTTGTTATTTTGGCGAGATTAAATATGAGTGCATTTTCGCGAATATTCAAGTATCTTTGGCCGCAGTGGCACAGGATTGTCATCGTGGTGTTCAGTGCGATAGTCGTCTCGGCGCTATTGTCACTGAGTTTTATGACGGTCATCCCGCTGCTGAAGGTAATGATGGGCGAGGAAGGCCTGCACGGCTGGGTCGACAGAAAACAGTGTGAATGGCGATACGGCCTCGAATTCTACGTCCCCGAAACGACCGATTTCACCAATAATCAGGACGCCGCATATCAGATTATCGTAATCAAGATTAAAAAAGGCGGCGCTGCCAATGCAGCGGGAATAAAGACATCCGACAGAATCATCGGCGCCGGCAAACTACTGACCTCGCCGGCGATAGAAAAAATATCAATCCCCCGCCTGCTCGACGAGCTTGCCACAGCCACCGAAACCGAGCTGCCTGTGCAGTTAAAACGGCTCAATAAGGAAAACGTGCTGGATTACATCACGTTGAAACTTAACCCGCCCGACGAAAGCAGCGGCTTTGCAGGTTTGAAATGGGGCCGGCTCGACTGCATCAGGTGGACGGCCAAAATGGCGATTGCCCAACACGCTCAGAAACTAATCAGCCTTCTGCCGAGAGAACAAAACAAGGAAAATAAAATAAAGGCCATAATCCTTATTATGATAGCAGTTGGAATCGTTACGATAATCCGCTGCATAGCAAAGTATTATCAGGGTTATCTGGCTGAGAAGGTCGTGCAGGTAGGCATAAATCGCCTGCGAACAGATGCGTTCGTTCACGTTATGAATATGCCGATAGGCTTTTTCGGAAACGAGCGGCCGAGTGACACCGTCAGCAGATTAGTTCGGGACACCGGCCAGATGGGCGCAGGCATTAAACTGCTGCTCGGCAAGGCGCTGCGAGAGCCGCTGAACGCTTTGGTTTTTCTCGGCACAGCATTCTGGATAGACTGGCAGTTGACGCTCGTATTTCTCCTCGGTGCGCCGCCTGCCCTGGCGCTGGTGATAATCCTCGGCAAAAAAATGAAGCGGGCGTCAAAAAAATCCCTGGCCGCCTGGTCCCAGATGCTCGCTAAACTTCAGGAAACTATGGCGGGACTGAAGGTCGTAAAGGTCTACAACCAGCAGCAGCAGGAGGGAGACTCTTTCGAGACGATAAACAAAAGACTGCTCAAACAACTGCTGAAAATCTCAAGGGTCGATGCCGCAACGATGCCTGTGCTGGAGGTGGTAGGAATGGCCGCCGGGTCGATAGCCCTGATTGCAGGCGCAAGCTGGGTGGCCGATAAAAAAATAGAAGGGTCAGAATTTCTTGCGCTGCTGATGCTTTTCGGCTTCAGCGCCGAGGCCGTCCGCAAAACGAGCGACATCTGGAACAAGATTCAGGAGGCAAACGCCGCCGCCGAAAGGGTCTTTTCGGTTATGGATGAGCCTGCCGAACCTGAAAAACCCGGTGCCGTCGAGTTGCCGCCGCTGACGTATAAAATCGAATTCAGAGACATCGTATTTGCCTACCCCGGCTCGGAGATACCGGTTTTGAACGGCGTAAATCTTACTGTCAGGGCGGGGCACAATGTCGCTGTCGTAGGCCCGAACGGCTCAGGAAAAACCACCCTGGCAAATCTGCTGCCCAGGTTTTACGACCCCGACAGCGGCCAGATTCTCATTGACGGCCGTGACATTCGGGAGGCAACGCTTTCCAGCCTGCGAAACCAGATTGGAATGGTCACTCAGAACCTGGTGACATTCAATGACACAATCGCCGCCAACATCGCCTACGGCAGGCCCGGCGCTTCGGGAGAAGAGATAATCGCTGCTGCCAAACGCGCCTTCGCCCACGAGTTTATCGAAATGCTGCCCGACGGCTACAATACGGTAATCGGCGAGCAGGGCACCGGCCTAAGCGGCGGCCAGTTGCAGCGAATCGTTATCGCCAGGGCAATCCTCAAAAATCCGCCGATTCTGATTTTCGATGAGGCCACCAGCCAGGTCGACTCCGACAGCGAGGCCAAAATCCACCAGGCCATCAGGGAAATTATGCACAACAGGACCTGCTTTGTAATCGCACACAGGTTCAGTACTATTATTTCCGCAGACCTGATTGTCGTAATGGACAACGGCAGAATCATCTCACAGGGCCAGCACGAGGAGCTGATACGTTCCTGCCGGCTCTACCAAAACCTCTATGAAACGCAAATACTGAAAACGCAGTAAGCAATACTTACCGGACTTCAATATTTGCAAGAAACTTCAGGTGTTTTTTATTCAGGCAGTGAACCCCGCCGAAACCGGATGCGTAACTGCGAACCGCCAGGTTCGCAGTGATAATGTCTTTCATAAGCGTCTGCCTGCCTTTGTCGCCCGCCACAAAAAGCCCCAAAGACCTGATTAAAAAACAAACAGGTCGCTTATCGTAAGTTCGCTGACTTAATTTATAAAAGATTATCTTCTTGTTCCATTTATCCAACCAGATTGGCGGCCCGCCGATGTAAATCGATTCATCGCCTGTAACCGCAGGCAGCGAACAAAGCTTTGCGGCATCTTTCCCCGCCATAAATCCCGCAATCGTATCGTTGATATAGTGCCGCACGGTCATCTTCCTGCCTGTCATCTGAAAAACGACATCTCTGATAACCGAGCCTGCCTCTATAATCTGTTGTCGGCTCACCGGCCTTGCTATTTCCGCTTTCGGTTTTTTCAGTCTGTTGCGACATTTGCGAACAGTCTTGCGTACAAGCCGCAAAGCGGTATTTGCTTCCTCTGCCGTAACTATCAGCCCGTGGTTTTGTAAAAAAATAACCGCAGGGTCTCTGCCATATCGGCTTCTGTATCGTTCAATGGTTTTTTCTATTTTTTTTGCCAGCAGATAGCCCGGCGTCGTATAGGACACCCACGCCGGCGGAAATTTTTCGTCCTTAAAAAGCCTTTCAAGTTCTATCCGCCCGTTTTTGGCACAGACATACCCCAGTACCGCCACAGGATGTAGGTGTATCACAAATTTGTTGAGCATCGAGTGAAATCCAGATTCTACGGATGGCCTGTTGCCTCGTTCGACACCGTCCTCGCACGCAGCGAAAAACTTCTTTGCTATCCTTGCCTCTCGCTCGCAGGCATCCATTCCGGAAATCGCCCTGTTTTTTAATATTGTCCGCACCGGCTGAAGCTTCAATCGCCGCCATCCCTTTTTGGATGTCATATCCTTCAGGGCTGTGCCGCTGGCCTTGATATACATATATCTGCCGTCAGCGGTTTTTGCCGACGTATTGCCGAACCCGCCGAGAATAAGCGAACTGTCTCTGCCCACCGCTCTCGAAATCCTCACAAGCTTGACTAAAGTCTTGTCCATCCTGCTCACAGCGATTTCCAAAATTGCCAATTGATAAATAATAATACATAAGCGATAATTATACCGTTTGTAAATTACTAATTTTGGTAATAAGAAAGAATTTGATTAGATTGGGATATGGCCGAGAACCTGCCGGAACGATTTTCCGAATTTGTGCTTTACCGAACCGAAGACGGAACAGCACGCATTGAGGTCCATTTTTTCGGCCAGACCGTCTGGCTCACCCAGAAACAAATGGCAGACCTCTTTCAGAAAGATGTGCGGACTATTAATGAGCATCTTCAAAACATTTTTAATGAAGGCGAACTTTCTCCACAGGCAGTTATCCGGAAATTCCGGATAACTGCCGCTGATGGCAAGAGCTACCAGACTCGGTATTACAGCCTCGATGCAATCATCTCTGTTGGCTATCGCGTCAAGTCCCATCGGGGCACACAATTTCGTATCTGGGCCACGCAGCGTTTGAATGAATACATAATAAAAGGCTTTGCCATTGATGACCGGCGACTCAAGGAGGGACAATTCCTGCGGCAGGAATACTTTGACGAACTTCTGGAGCGCATCCGCGATATACGTGCCTCCGAGCGGCTGTTTTATCAGAAAATCACCGATATTTACGCCCAGTGTAGCGCCGATTACGACCCAAATTCAGATATTACGCAACAGTTTTACGCCACCGTTCAGAACAAACTCCACTGGGCAGTTCACCATCAAACCGCCGCAGAATTAATTGCCCGGCGAGCCGATGCGGCAAAACCTTATATGGGATTAACCACTTGGAAAAATGCCCCCAAAGGCAGGATTCGCAAAGACGATGTTGCAATTGCCAAAAACTATTTAACCGAAACCGAATTACGTCAGCTTAATCGTATTGTGACTATGTACCTCGATTACGCAGAAATGCAGGCGGAAAATAAACGCTTTATGACAATGGAGGATTGGGTCGCAAAACTTGACGCTTTTTTGAAATTCAACGAAAAGGATGTTTTGACCAATCCAGGCAGAGTTTCCGCCGAAGTCGCTAAAAAGCTGGCTGAGAAAGAATTTGAAAAGTACGAAGAACAGGTGCGAAAAATAGAGTCCCTGCAACCGACCAGTGATTTTGACAAACTGGTCGAAAAGACAAAGGAACTGGAAAAGAAACTGTCCCGAAAACCACACCAGCGTAGAAAAAAAGAAACCGGAAATGGAAAATGACAGATTTGCTAATCTTGCCGGACAGTTTGAGGAACTGGTAAAACTGGAAATCGCAATAAAAAAATTGTACCAGAAAATCAAAAACACAGTCGTTAAAATCGGTCGAACCGTTTATGGAAGAGCCGATACCACAAAAGGAAAAAAAGAAAAAGCGTAATATATTCATAGACTGGCTGGCTTACATTGCCCTGCGGGTCGGCGTGTTTATACTTTATTTCTTTAATGTCCAGACCAACTTAAAAACCGCCTGCCTTCTGGGTCGCCTGCTCTGGAAGTATTACCATCGCGGCCGGCAGCGAGCATTGGACAATCTGCGGGCAAGTTTCCCCGATAAAAACGAAGAGTGGTTCCTGCAGACCGGCAGAAGAAGCTTCGAGCATATCGCAATGCTGGCTGTTGACGTCCTTTCTACGCCGAGATTAGTCAAAAAACACAACTGGCGGGAATACTCGCGATACAAGAACATCGAACGCGCCAAATGGCTGATGCAGCAGGGACAGGGACTGCTGATGGTAACAGGCCATTACGGCAATTTCGAAATCATTGGATACCTGATGGGCCTGTTCGGGTTTGAGATTTATAGTATCGCCCGCCCGCTCGATAACAGGTTCATCAGCAGATACCTCTACGGCGTTCGAGAGCGAATGGGCCAGAAAATAATCGACAAAAAAGGCGCCGCAGAACTTATGGGGAAAATCGCCGCAAAAGGCTCAACGCTCGGCTTCATAGCCGACCAGGACGCAGGCAAAAAGGGAGTATTTGTCGATTTCTTTGGCCGAAAAGCCAGCACATACAAAAGCATCGGCCTGCTTGCGCTGACTTACAATCTGCCGATTGTGGTAGGCTGCTGCAGGATGGTCGACAACAGGTTTTTCTTTGAAATCGAGGCCACACGCTATATCTTCCCCTGCGAATGGGCCGACAAGGATGACCCCCTGAAATGGATTACCGCTGAATATACGAGGGAAATAGAAAATTTCGTCCGCAAAGACCCTACCCAGTACTGGTGGCTGCACAGACGATGGAAACACCGTCCGAAAAACGAAATCCAGTCATCGGAAAAAACTCTTGTTTAGCTGCCGGCGGCACACCGCGGTCGTTGTTATTTTTTACAGTAATCTATCAGGCGGGCAATTTCACTTCGCAGGTCTTTTCGGTGAACTATCATATCTATAAAGCCGTGTTCGAGCATAAACTCCGCCGTTTGAAATCCTTCCGGCAGCTCCACCTTTATCGTCTCGGCAATCGTCCTCGGTCCTGCAAAGCCGATAAGGGCCCCCGGCTCGGCAATGGTAATGTCCCCCAGCATTGCGAAACTGGCCGTCACCCCACCCGTCGTCGGGTCAGCCAGGACGGCGATAAATAACCCTCCTGCCTGCTCGTATTTGGCCAGCGCAGCGGAAGTCTTGGCCATCTGTCCTAATGAGACGACTCCCTCGTGCATTCTTGCCCCGCCTGAGCAGCATACCGCCACCAGCGGAAGTTTCTCCTCCACGGCCATATCGACCGCGGCGCAGAATTTTTCGCCGACCACAACACCCATCGACCCCATCAGAAAATCAGGCTCCATAACCGCCAGTATCACGCCTCTGCCTTTTATAAACGCCTTGCCCACCCGCATCGCCTCTTTGAAGCCGAACTTCTTTTCGTCATCTTTTAACCGCTGCTTGTAAGTGGTGTCCTTATATTTGAAATTCAGAGGGTCATTGGTCGTCAAATCCGCCAGCGCTTCCTGGAAAGTGTCCTCATCAGCCAGGTATTTAATCCTCGTTTCTGAATCGATGCGGAAATGATGATTGCATTTGGGGCAGACGTTCAGATTTTCCTCGACCACGCTTTTATAAAGAATATCTTCGCAGCCGGGACACCGCGTCCACAGCCCTTCGGGCATATCCTTTCGCGGCTTCAGCGAGAAACCGCCCCATTTGCTTTTAACCTCTTTGGCCATATCTATATCATCACCGAAATGAGTGCAGGTATCATACCAAAAAACTGCGGAAATAACCACACAAAAATTATTTGCCGACGGCCTGCCGAATCGCATTTATCGCAGCCAGTCGGTCGGGTTTCGCAAATATAGCATTGCCCGCCACCAGCGTATCAGCCCCGTAAGAGACCACAATCGGCGCCGTCTGAACGTCTATCCCGCCGTCAACCTCTATGCGAATTTTATCGCCGACCATCTTTCTTATCTGGATAATTTTCTGCGCAGCCTCATCTATAAATTTCTGGGCGCCGAATCCCGGATGTACCGTCATCACCAGCACCATATCGCAAAGCGGCGCCGCCTTCTCTATCGTTTTTACGTCTGTTTCAGGGTTCAGGCATATCCCCGCCGTGCAGCCGAGCTTGTGCAGCTTGTCAATCAGCTTTTTCGGCTCTTTGCAAACTTCTATATGAAACGTTATATGATTTGCACCGGCCTCTACGAACCGCTCAGCATATTTGTCCGGCTCGCTTATCATCAGGTGCGCATCGAAAACCAATTTGCTGTATTTGCGCAGTTTCGCAACCACCATCGGCCCGATTGTGATATTCGGCACAAAATGCCCGTCCATCACATCTAAATGAACTATATTTACCCCCGCCGCCTCTATTTCAGCTATCTCGCTTGCCAATTTGGCAAAATCGGCGCTCAATATTGACGGCGCAATTTCAATTGTTCCTGCATTTGGTAATCGCACAGTCCTCTACACCCTATTTTTCATCAAGTATTTCAAGGCACATAAATTTTTTGCCTTCGAGGAATTCCAGCGATGCTCCGCCGCCGGTCGAGATATGGCTTATCTTGTCTTTCAGGCCCAGTTTATCGACCGCGCTTGCGCTGTCGCCGCCGCCGATTACACTGCGGGCGCCTTTCTCGGTCGCCTTCGCCACCGCCGTTGCTATCGCCTTTGTCCCCTCATCGAACGGCTGCATCTCGAAAACGCCCATCGGTCCGTTCCACACGATTGTCTTCGCACCGGTGATTTTCTCCGCAAAAAGCTTCCTGCTCGCAGGCCCTATGTCCATTCCCTGCCAGCCCGCCTCGATATTACCGCTGACAACCTTATTTTTAGCACCGGCCTTGAACTCCTGCGCAACCACCGTATCAACCGGCAGCACTATCTTCCTGCTCGCTTTTTCAAGAAGCTCTTTTGCCTTGCCGAGAAAATCATCCTCACACAAACTCCCGCCCACCGTCTTGCCCTGCGCCTTAAAGAACGTGTAGGCCATCGCTCCGCCGATTAGTATGCAGTCAACCTTGTTTAGCAGGTTTTCAATCACGCCCAACTTGTCGGACACCTTCGCCCCGCCCAATATCGCCACAAACGGCCTTTCCGGGTTACTCACCGTGTCACCGAGAAACTTCAATTCCTTCTCAATCAAAAACCCGATGACACGCGGCCTGCCCTTCATCAGCACAGGCACCGTATACATCGAGGCATTGTCCCTGTGTGCCGTCCCGAAGGCATCGTCAACGTAAACATCCGCCAAATCCGCTAATTGTTGCGCAAATTCGTCTTTCGCCTTGCGAAGCTCCGGCTTTTCTTTCGCCGCCTTGTCTTTTATCTCCTCGGCCTTGTGGAACCGCAGGTTCTCAAGCAGCATACACTCGCCGCTCTTGAGCGTCTTTGCTTTGGCCGCTACGTCTGGCCCGATGCAGTCATCCGCGAAAACCACCTTCTTGCCTAACAGTTCCGACAGTCTTTTCGCAACAGGTTTCAGCGATGACTCCGGGTCTCTTTTGCCTTCAGGCCGACCAAGGTGACTCATCATTATGACCGCACCGCCGCCATTTAAAATATGCTTTATTGTCGGCAGCGCCTGAACTATCCGCTCATCGCTGGTTATATTGCAATTCTCATCCAGCGGCACATTGAAATCGCACCGCATTAAAACCTTTTTGCCCTTAACATCTATATCGGCAACCGTTTTCTTCGCCATTTTTCAATCCTTTATAAATGCGGCAGATTCTTCTTACATCTTCGCCAGCTTCTCCATAATATCTACCGTCCGGTTCGAATATCCCCATTCGTTGTCATACCAGCTTATAACCTTTACCATTTTGCCTTTGCCCTTCGGTATGACCATTGTGCTTAACGCATCGAAAACGCTCGAACATGGGTTCTTTATAACGTCACTGCTGACAATTGGCTCATCGCAGTATTGCAGTATCCCCTTCAGCTCGCCTTCCGCCGCCTTCTTCACCGCCGCATTGATTTCCTCGATGGTAACTTCCTTCTTCAGCTCCGCAACAAGGTCAACTACGCTTCCGTCGATGACCGGCACGCGCAGTGCAAACCCGTCCATCTTCCCGTTCAAATCCGGAATCACCTTGCCCACCGCCCGGGCCGCTCCGGTCGTCGTCGGGATAATGTTCACCGCCGCCGCCCGCGCACGACGCAGGTCTTTATGCACAAGGTCGGCTACTCGCTGGTCGTTTGTATATGCGTGAACGGTCGTCATCATTCCTTTTTCAATCCCGAATGCGTTATGAAGCACCTTCGCCAGCGGCGCCAGGCAGTTGGTCGTGCAGCTTGCATTCGAGACGCAGTTATGTTCCGGCTTGAGCGTATTGTCGTTGACGCCCATCACGATTGTAGCATCGATTTCATCCTTTGACGGCACGCTCAGCACCACCTTCTTTGCACCTGCCTTGATATGGTCGCCGTAACCGCCCTTCGGCGATTCCCGGTTGGTAAATGCTCCTGTTGACTCCAGCACCACCTTTACTCCCATATCCTTCCACGGCAGTTCCGCAGGGTTCTTCACCGACAGCACCTTTATGCTCTTGCCGTTGATTATCAGCGAATCCTCCGTCGCCGATACCGTGCCTTCCCACGGCCCCATTGCTGAATCATATTTAAATAGATGCGCATTTGTCTTTGCATCCGTAAGGTCGTTTATCGCCACCAGTTCCAGGTCGCCCTTTCTTTGCATAATAATCCTTGTTACAGCTCTGCCGATTCTGCCGAATCCATTTATCGCTACCTTTACTGCCATTTTAGAATCTCCTTTTCTTAATATTGAAAACGGGGTTTTTGCCTTTATTTGCCGGCCAACGAACCGCTACTTTATTTAAAACCGCCCATCTTGTCAAGAACTTCTTACCGCCCCACCAAAAGACGCTTTCCAAAAATCAGAATTTTGCAAATATTTTCACTTTTCTTGTTTTTTTCGCTGTCCTTAAATTGCGTCTCAATCTTGTTATCGCCCGGCGGACTATATGGCTTATCGGACTTATAGCGCCCAGCACTCGGGAAAATCTCGATGCGGTTCTCGCCGAAAGAGGTTTCCTGTTTACTTCAGCCTGATGATTTGATATAATTATGTTTTAATTTCAGGAGGAGCGGCAGGAAGGTTTGGGAGGGATTATCAAACTTTCCCCTGCGAAGGGAAAATAGGTAGGGGCTGTTTTCGTTTTAAAAACCCGTATCTGCGGATGCCCGTCTTAAAAAGTTAATCGTCCGTCTTTAATCGGTTTTTAATTGTGTAAAACTTTTTATGAAAATTTTTGGAGGAAGTGTGATGAAAAACTTACCAACAATTCTAAAAGTGAATGTCAGTCTGCTGGTTTTGTGCGCAATGGTGGTATCTTTATTGCCGCCGGCCGCACACGCCGCCTCATCGGATGTCGTCCTGCTTCAGGATGGCTTCGAAGGCTCCAGTTGGACCGCCAATTGGGACAACAACGGCGCAACAAAGTGGTATCACACCAGTTCCGCAAAACACAGCGGCTCTTACTCAGCGGCTGCAAGAGACGGCTATGAGGGCGTTTTAACATCTGACAACCTCAATGCCGCCGACGCCTCCGCCATCAAAGTTGACTTCTGGTTCCGAAAGCGTAATACAGGCTCTACTGATTTCACGCTCTACTATTACGACGGGACTACCTATAACCTCGTCAAAGAGCTTAGTCCCCTCGTCGGTAATGATGTATGGTCCCATTACACCGAGACCATAACTGACAGCAGGTATTTCAAATCCAATTTCAGAATACGCTTCGATGGTTACAACCTCGCATCGGGCGTCTACACCTATGTAGATGACGTATTAATCACAAAAACAGTCCCCATTGCCGATGATACCACCGCTCCGACACCAAATCCTATGACCTGGGCAACGCCGCCTTATGCAATCGGCACCACCTCGATTTCAATGACCGCAACAACCGCCTCCGACACCAGCGGCGTTCAATACTACTTCGCCTGCGTCAGTGGCGGCGGTCACGACAGCGGCTGGCTCGACACCCCAATTTATACCGACACTGGCCTCCAGCCCAATACCGAGTACTCCTATCAGGTCAAGGCACGCGATAAATCGGCAAATTTAAACGAGACCGCCTGCTCCGACATCGCCTCTGCCCTGACTCTTTCTGCCGGTAATACCAAAAATATATTGCTCACAGGCTATTGGCCGCCGAGCAATGAAATGCTCCGGAAATTCAGCAATAATCCTACTCAGAATCCCGCCGGCTGGCAGGGTCAAAACTGGGAAGGCCGAGGCTATAACATCTATGCTTACTTCCCCGAATTTCCCGGCGGTACATCCAGCAACCCGAAAGGCAACGGTGACTTCGAAATCGATTATCAGGATGTCTCCAGCGACTTCTGGCGCATCACCGGCGAAATTCATCCTATCGCAATTCTCAGTTTCGGACAAGGCGCAGGCCCCTGGGAAATTGAATACAACGCACGAAACCTCTCAAGCTGGTCAAACGATTATCTAAGCCCGACACAGCCGACCCCTTGCCCGCCCGACAGTAGCGTAGCTACCGGCTATGTCCGTAATTCGACTTTACCCGTTCAGGCCATCGCAGATGCTATCAACGCTTCCGGCCTCGGCATCAATGCCTGGGTTGACTGGAGCGGCAATCCCGGCGCTTTCCTCTGCGAATATATGGCCTATCACGATATGTGGTATCAAAGCCTGCACAGCAGCCCCGATGACCAGTATCGATGCGTCGCAGCAGGCTTCACTCACGTTGCAGCCGGCTTAAACGTCGCCAACCTGACGACCGCCGTCGAAATCGCCCTGCGGACCACAACCGACTACCTCGATTCCCAGCTTCTGCCGCATTACACCCTGACAGTCGACATTGTCGGCAACGGTTCCGTTCAGGCTAATCCCAACCAGGAATATTATGACCCCAACACCGCCGTTACTCTGACAGCGACCCCGAACAGCGGCGCAACGTTTACCGGCTGGACCGGCGATGTCAATATTATCGACAACCCGCTTACTATAATAATGGACGCTGATAAATACATCACCGCCAACTTCGCCGGCGGATTCAGTCCTGTTACTATCCTCGGCTCCTGGACAAGCGGCACATCTCACACGGCAGAAATCGGTGCAAACCGCCTGCTTATCTTCACTGCTCACGTTGAGGACGATGACACCGCTATGAATCTGTCGCCTGTAACTTATGGCGGACAGCCGATGACTAAAGTCATTGAAAGCAACACCTCCACCACCGGCTATCGCTCCTATGTCGTTGCCTATATCCTCGGCGAAGACGGCATCAGCAAGGCGACAAGTAACACCTTCACGGTTAAATGGGCGCAAACGCCTTACAGGCTGCCGACATATTCCAGCGCCTTTCTCGGCAACGTCAATCAAACTGCTCCCGTCGGCGCAAAAGCTGCCAATAGCGGCACAACCGCTACGCTGGCAACAGCCGCCCTTGCTGCAGCCAACGGCGATATGGTTATCCTCGCCGGCACTAACGGAAACACCGGCACTTACACCGTCAACAACAGCTTCACAAAGGCCATTGAGCTGACGGTCGATTCCGGCGATGGTGTTTGCGGCTACAAACCCGCAACAGGCGCCGCTGAGACACCGAGCATCACGCATTCTTATGCCAACCGCCAGGTGATTATCGGCTTCACTGTCCAGGCACAATAAAAGACTTGATTCGTTAAGAATATTTCCAGGCGTGACAGCCTCCCGCTGTCACGCCTTTCTTTTATGACATTTCTTTTATCCCCGAACCCATCCCCCGAAAAATAAAAAGGCCGCAAGCCCTTACTAAGAACTTGCAGCCTCCGTATTAATTTCAGCACCACAAAGCTGCACAAATCTGTTCACTAACCGATAGGCGGATACCGGATTCGAACCGGCGAATGAAAGGTCTTTATCCCCTCAAGCTGCACCACTGTAAAAGGATGTTCGAGTCCAGCCCCTTCATACGACAGTTCTGATTTATCTGCTGCATCGCAACAGAAAGGCACGTTCATCGTCAGTACAATCAACCCTAATAAGAACGTCCTTGTTTCCATATTCCGCTCTCCCTAAAAAGGGATGCTCGAGAGTATTCCGTAACAGTCTTTTTATCGGCTTATCATTAAATTTTTCCTTAATTTTTCCGCCAGGCCGATTTTCACCCTCGGCTATGCCAAATCAATCGCTCCGCTGAAAACCCGATTATCAGTATTAAGACCCCGGCATTTGCCCTCCATAGTTCCGATGTTCCGATTTACCTGCTGCGACAGCCCGCTGCGGCAGTGCGGCAAGTGCACCGGCACGGCGAGTCGGAATCGGGACAAAGGTGGAATCTGTGCCTGAACTTGTGGTGAGCATAGTCGAATCCAAAAAATCGCTCGATTTGAGTCAAATAGCCAATTGTCAATAGTCGATAGTCAATAAATCTTCTTATTCCCCCATCAGCCAGTTATTCGCCGTCACCGCGTAATCCAGAAAATCCACCCTCCTGTCGTAATTCGAATCCGCCTCCCCGCAAAATCCCGTATATTCGCAGTCGTCCCTCAGCCATTGCTCCGCGAACAATCCCAAATCTAATTCATTTACCCCGCAGTCGTGATTCAAGTCCCCGCCGTAAACCACCGGCACTCCCCACCGAGCCAAATAAGCTGAAACCTTTCCACCTGTTATGGTAAACCCCCCTCCCGCAATCAACTCGCCGTCATAAGGTATAAGGGCATAGACATCTCTATTCACTCCGCTTCCTAACGCCTGCCAATCGTTACCATCCCACAGGACAATGTGATTGGCGCCTACACCGCTTGCAGTAGCAAATCTGCCCCCTGCAATAAGCTGGTCGTTATAGGCCGTAAGAGCAAGAACTCCTCCGCTTATCCCACTTCCTAACGGCTGCCAATCGTTACCATCCCACCTGGCAATTCCTGTGGCATTTGCGTCCTCTCCTATACTAAAATCGCCTCCTGCAATTAGTTCTCCGTTATGGACTGTTAGGGCACTGACATCACCATACATCTCGCTACCGAGCGATTGCCAATTGGTGCCGTTCCATTTAGTAACACAGTTTTCAGAACCGTCTCCCACTATAAGCTCGCCGTTATAGACCGTAAGTGCAATACCACCCATTCCGCTTCCAAGTGCATGCCAATCATTACCATCCCACTGGGCAATACCGTTGACGTTCACTCCACCCGCTGTATCAAAACCACCTGCCGCAATAAGCTGGCCGTTAAAGACTGTAAGGGCATAGACACTACTGTTCATCCCGCTTCCCAACCCCTGCCAACTGCTGCCGTCCCAGCGAGCAATACTGTAGGCGTTTACACCACCCGCTGTGTTAAAATCACCCCCAGCAATCAACTCGCCGTTATAAACCGTAAGCGCATTAACACTACCGTTCATCCCGCTTCCCATCGCCTGCCAATTGCTGCCATCCCACTTGGCAATATAATTGGCGATTACCCCCCCCGCCTTGGTAAACCAACCCCCCGCAATCAGTTCACCGTTATAAACCGTAAGAGCCGTAACACCACCGTTCATCCCGTTTCCCAGCGCCTGCCAACTGCTTCCGTCCCACTTTGCAATATAATTAGCACTTATCCCGCCTGCCGTGGTAAACCAGCCTCCTGCAATAAGTTGGCTGTTCCAGACCGTAAGAGCATAAACATCACTGTTCACCCCGCTTCCTAACGCCTGCCAACTACTCCCGTCCCAGCGAGCAATCCCTATAGCACTTACCCCGCCCGCCGTGGTAAAATCACCCCCCGCAATAAGCTCGCCGTTATAAACTGCAAGAGAGCTGACCCAGCTATTCATCCCGCTGCCAAGAGGCTGCCAACCACTGCCGTCCCAGCGTGCAATACTGTTGGCGTTTACTCCGCCCGCTGTCCAAAAATCACCTCCTGCAATCAACTTGCCATTATAGACCGTAAGAGCAAAAATTTCCCAATTCACCCCACTACCGACCTTCTGCCAACTACTCCCGTCCCAGCGAGCAATCTTGTTGACAGTTACACCCCCCGCTATGATAAACCAGCCTCCCGCAACCAACTGGTCGTTATAGACCGTAAGGGCCTCAATCCTGTCATTCATCCCGCTACCCAAAGTCTGCCAATTGCTGCCATTCCAGCGGGCAATCCTGTTGGCTGCAACACCTCCGGCAGTAGTAAAATCACCTGCCGCAATAAGTTCGCTGTTATAGACCGTAAGAGCATAAACCAAATAGTTCATCCCGCTCCCCAACGCCTGCCAACCCCCGTCCCACCGGGCAATATAATTGGTGCTTACACCGCCTGCGATAGTAAAACTGCCTCCCGCAATCAATTGGCCGTTATAGACCGTAAGGGCAAGAATGGTGTTGTCTGTACCGCTTCCAAGCGGCTGCCAACTGTTGCCATCCCATGCCGCAATATTATTTGCCAATACATCCCCGGCAACTGTAAACTGCCCCCCGACTACCAGTAGTTCCGGCTGTGGCCCGTTACCATCAGGGTCCCAGGCCGTTACAGCATACACAGCTCCATTTACCCCCGGAATTCCCTGTCCCGGCTTCCAGTCAAATTCGCACTGCGAAAAACCCACCGCCGCTGCTGCCATCACGATAAAAACAGCGACCCACCTTATACCGCCCTGTAATCCGTCACTCCCGCAAATCCCCATATTTTTCCTTCTCCCTACACATTTTTCACAGCGATAATGATTCACCGCTCAGGATAAAACTATATTCTATATCACCGGACAAACTTTGTCAACTAAATTCCCCCGCTCAAAAAAGTGATTTTACTGCGTTCTTTAGGCCTTTTTTTGTCCCCTTGTCCCTCCCCCTCCAAATCCGCCTTAATCCCATCTAAAAAAACCGTGCTTGCCCCGTGAGGTGCGTCGTGTGCTACCTCATCGGGGTTTATCCAGTGTAAATCCGTGTCTAAAAAAAGCAGTGTTAATCTGTGTCCATCTGTGGCTCATTTTTCAATCAAACACACAGGGGTTTGACAAAAAAAAATCCCAAAATCGCAAAATTTTTTTACTCCTTTTCTCACATCGAGTTACGAGAATCGGGAATCAAGAATCGGGAACATTTTTCAATCCAAACATGCATCTCCGCCCAATTATGGGGATACTCTATATCTCCACATTGGGAGCAAAGCGTGGTATGGAAGATTTGTTTTGGTCATTAACTTTTCGGTCATTTGAATTTGTTTCGGATTTGTCCGCCTCCTTTTTGGCGGATTTCGAATTTTTTACAGAAAATCTGTGGTTCAATTTTCTTTAACTTCTTGTTATGAAAACACTTAACCAAAAACACTGGTGCTTTCTGATGCTTTCTGACGTATCTCTGACATCACTCTGAATGCTTCTGGATGCGGTCTGATGACTTCTGACCACCTTCTGATTGCTTCTGATGATTTCTGATGACAGTTAGTTCACCAAATTCCGCCACATAGATTTATATTGCCTTTTGACCCTGCAAATAATATAATCCTTCAGGTTTTTTTCGAGGAGGCAAAATAATGAAACGCATATCTCTGGTCGCAACATTCATTCTGGCTGTATCTACAGCAACAGCATCCGGCGTAAATATCTTCTCATTGGATAAGGTCTGCAAAATGGACAATGTCTATTTCGTAAAGGTTTCAGGAAACCTCGCCTATGCCGGCATAGGAACAACGCTGACCGTGCTGGACATCTCCAAGCCGGAAAACCCCGTTAAAATCGGTCAGGTCGAAGTGCCGGCCTCTATTAAAGATATGAAAATTGTCGGCAAATACGCCTACGCAGCCTGCTATAACAAAGGCCTGCAGATAATCGATATTTCCAACCCGGCAGTGCCGGTCCTCGTGGGCGGATACGATACGACAGGTATGTCCAAAGGGGTCACAGTATCAGGCAAATATGCTTATGTAGCTGATGGGCCGTCAGGACTGCAGATAATCGACATCTCTGAACCCAATAAGCCTGCCCTTGTAGGCACTTACGACACAACCGGCTATGCACAAAAAGTGGCAGTTTCCGGCAAATACGCCTATGTGGCTGATTACAACGCAGGCCTGAAAATAATCGATATCTCAAACCCTGCATCGCCGATTCAGGTGGGCGAATATGATACCAAAGGCTCATCGGAAGATATTGCCGTATCAGGCAATTACGCTTATGTAAGCGATGGCGGGTCGGGCCTGCTGGTTTTCGATGTCGCCAATCCTGCAATTCCTGCAAAAATAGCCAGCTATAATCTGGGAAGCTATACACGCGGCATAAAACTTTTGGGCAACTATGTTTACGTGGCCAATTTTGTCGTGGGCCTGCAGATAGTAGACGTTACTACGCCGGCAGTGGCAAAACTCGTGGGCCAATCCGATGTGTGCAAGTTTGCGACCAGTCTGGATGTGGGCGGCAGTTATGCTTATGTAATTGACGAACGCAATAACTGCTTGTTTATACTGAAGATAGGGCCGAAGAGCGTTCCTGAGCCGAACGTTCCGCCGGCTGAAAAACGAACCTCAAAAGAACCGAATAAACCTGAGCCGAACAAGCCTGAACCGAATACGCCAAAGGCAGACAAGCCTAAAAAATAAGCCGTTTTTTGGGGTAAAAATTGGGGTGGGGTCAATTAAAAACACAGCGGTTTTTGGTAAGATGGGTAAAATTTAACGATTGTAGGGGCGGGAAAAATGGTGAAAAAGTGAGAAAAATTGCGAAAAATTTGGAAAAAATGCGAAAAATGTGTGCGATTTTGCAAAAAAAAGTATGGTTTTTGCGAAATTTTTGTGCGTTTTGCGAGTTGAAAAAAAGTTTATAGAAAGGATGAAAATTTTGGGATTTTTTCAAAAAGAGAGCTGCGTAACTGATTGATTATCAGTTAGTTATGATTGATTTGTAGTACGTTGCGCGGGGACGTATTGCGCAGCACAGAGAGCAAACAACGGACAGACAAGCGGTAACGTAAAATAAGGACTTACGGCAAATCATACCACTTAGTGGTATGAATTTTAGGGATAAAACCGCGTTTTTAGGGTAAAAATTGGGGTGGCGGGGTGCGGGCGGGTAGGAGCTTGTCGCTCGTGGCTTGTGGCTCGTGACTTGTGGCTTCCACCTTCGCCGGGGCTTCCGCCTACGCTCTTCGAGCTACGGCGGACAGGACGGTGGACAAGCGTGACTCGGGGCGGGGGAATTTACTATTTTCTATTGACTCCTTCGACTTCGCTCAGGACAGGTATTTACTATTGGGAATTGAGGGTACGTGACGAGTTTTGCAGATGGCCGAAAATAATTTTTAGCTTACCCTCCTAGTCGAAAGGACTACGAGCATGGATATTTACTATTGACTATTTGCGATTGACTATTGGGGATTGGAATGATGTGGTGTCGGCGGATTTAAGATTTGAAGATTTGACCTTGATGGGATAGCACACGACGCATCCCAATAGGATAGGATAAATCTTGGATCCCCTGCTGCAAAACTAAAGAAGCAGCTTCTCGGGGACACCCGCCAAAAACATGCGGGTGCAGGCAGGCAGGGCAAGAATTTCAAAGGAAAAAACACCACTGCGAAATAAACGTCCCCTATCATTCCTCATACCCATAGAAGTACAATCCCACTGATAAATCCAGACACAGCGAAGACTAAGAAAACTGCATTAAAACAAGTCGAGTAACTGAAATGCGCCCGCCAAGGGGGCCAATATGGCAACCTTGGCCGTTTGGCTGTGACATATTCTTCATGAAGAAAAAGCTTTAGCCGGTGTGGTTCCTCACCATTATCATTTAATTTTGATTCTATTTCGATGAGTTTGAGTGCCTCTTCACCATGTTTGATTAGCTGCTTATTCCTTTGATCTAGTTTCCAGAAAATGAAGGAAAAAAATGGCAAGAGAAATGCTATCACAGCTGCACCTTTAAAACAATTTTCGCCTTTTGTTTCTTTTGCTAGTGCGACAATACCACCAGCAATAAGCGTAGCAAGAATTAGATAAAAGTGGAATGTTTTCAACCGCTGTTCCGCGTGGAGAACAAAGTATGACCATGCATGATCACGAAGTTCTTTTCTAATATTTTCATCCATTTAAGCACCTAACAAGTAATTTCTATAATTTTTTCTATATTTTCTTCGTTCTTCTTTTTCTTAATGCTATAATTATGTGTATCGCTGTTAGCTTTTTGTTGCGTTTCTTTGTTTTTTACACAAGATTAATTATAGCCTTAAACGGGGAAAAAGTTATTAATTAAAATGGCCACTATTTAACCCGGACAAGAATAATATTCTTTTCAGTTTTCAATCCAGATTTCATGACGGTTTCAACTTGATCGTTTGCCAATTCGTCGCGCGAGAGTGTAGCACCGCCGGATGCGATTTTCTTATCGTGGTCAAAAGACAACCACAAACCATACAGCAGTTTACAGTTTGATGGTATGGGATAAGGAAAGCGGAAAACAGGATGTTCGATGTATTGTTCTGAATCAAGCATAATAAGTAAATGGTCTCCCTCGATGATAATCTTTCCTGTATAGACAAGCCCAGTATCACGTTGTTTCATTTCAACTATAAATCTATGCAGCACACCTTTTTTAATAGTCCAATCGCTTTTTATTAGAATTGGCTGATTATTGAGGTAAGTCCAATGATAACAGTACCAAATCCCCTCGAGGTAATTCTTTTTGAGGTGGAGGAAAAGATAATAGATAATTTTTAAGACATACGGTATGCAAAATCCTATTGTGGCACTGACAAGTGCAACAATAAGCCAATGTGGTGAATTACTCATTTCTTAAACTCTTTACAGTCTTATTAAATGTTGTTGTCTCTTAGTTGCTCTTCAAAGAATCGGGGGAATTATAGCCTTAAACGGAAAAAAAAGAAAGGATTATAAAGGATTATATAAGTTTTACCTGCGAGTATTTCATATCGGCGGATTCCATTACACGAATATTATCCGGCGACATTTTTATAACGACATAGTCCGGCGAAGCGGGGTCGGAGATGTAATCCTTCAATTCCGGGACGGCGTTGTAAAGCCAAAGCTTTTCGGCGTTGTCGGTGCTAATCGAACAAGGGCCTGCAATGCGGACGTGTTTGCCGGTGGAGTCGCAGAAACAGTACTCGGCATAAGGCACTTTTCCAAGCTGAGCGACCTTGTCAGATTTTTTAGATGTCGCACATAGTAAGTGGTTATCCTTCCAAATCAAGCCGCCCATCGGCCTTACGCCGACCTTTCGGCCATCGGTTGTAGCGAAGAAACCCCAGCCAACCTGCTTTATGAATTGTTTTAATTCTTCGAGGTTCATATAAGGCCTCCTTTTTTGCAGTAAGAATTGGTGGGGTTATGGTTCGACCTCGCTCACCATAAAAGACCCCACCCTACCGGTGCAATTATACGGCGGGATGAAGGAAAACGAAAGGAAAATGGGGGGATAATTTTGGGCGTTTATAAATTCAGAAGTAACCCCCTAATAAATTAGGGGGCTAAATTTTTAAGTTCTAATCTCAGGACAAGTTCGCTCACCATAAAAGGCCCTGTCCTACAAAACTTTACTCAACGCCTGCCAGCCAGTCTTGAGTAAAAACAGCCAGGTCTTTCCAATCAATAATATTATCATTTGGGTCTGAAATATCGCAGGCGGGATTCCAGCCTGGCTGGCCCGGCAGGCTCATCCAAGCCGATGCAAAAATGGCAAAATCCGCCATATCCTCCCGATTGTTATCATCAAAGTCGCCTGGGATTAAAATAACCAGCCAATCCTGAACAAATGCAGCCAGGTCTTTCCAATCAATAATATTATCATTCGGGTCTGAAATATCGCAGACTGGATTCCAATTTGACTGACCCGGGAGGCTCATCCAAGCCGATGCAAAAATGGCAAAATCCACCATATCCTCGCTATTGTTGTTATCGAAATCACCTATCGGCGGCGGTGTTGCCAAGTAGAATGACCAGCCACGAGAGATACCCCAGGGTACGCCGTTTGCCATTGGCTGGAAATTTTCCCATCTGATTGTTGTGGACCAGGTATCCCAGCATCCGTACTGCTGAGAGGGCTGGTCGCGGTAGCCTATAACGGTTACGAAGTGGTCGGTCTGGCCATCCGCGGTGGTGTCAACGAGAAAAACCATAGGCCGGTTATTATCGATTTCTGTGGTCAGGACGCTCCAGGTCATCGTGCCTGTTGAGGTTTTATAATATCCATAAGTGGGGCCGTAAGCGGGATTTCGCATATTCACGTACGAAACAAATGAGGGGCCAACATTCTCGGCCCTGCTCCAACCATAACGGTTGTTGGCGGCAGACCACGAGGTTTTCATAAAGTCGGCGATGCAGTCACTCGGATGTTCATCTCCCACAGGAGGTTCGGATTTGTCCAGCAGTATAGTTGGGGTAGTATCGTCTCGCGGCAGGCTATAATCCTCGTAATGCCGGGGGTGGGCAGCATCACCCTGCGAGGCGATTGCCTGATTAACTGCATCGGTTTGGGTAGAGGCGTTGCCTGAGATGAGCTTATCGTAGCCTCGCTCATCATAGTAACCAATCACCATACCCATTGCTGTGGGGCCACAGCCGTGTCTCCACAAATAAGGGGGCGATGAAATTACCTTTTCGGTGCCGAGAGCGCCCTGGGGAGCAGGCCGCAGGGCTTTTTCTGCATCTCTCTTCAAGACCTCCGGAGGCGGAACAGGGCCGGTTGTACTCTGTGGATTGTCATCGTTTGGTTCTGCCTGCGCTGTTGTATAACCGCTCGGAGCGGGTTCATCCGCAGCCCAAACGATTAGAGTCAAAAGCAGAAGTGCTGCTGTGGGGATTAGAACTGAAATTGTCTTTTTCAATTTTTTCCTCTCCCGAATTTATGATATATAAGATATTATCGCGACATAAGCCAAGACACGGTTTCTTTCGTTATTTTGACGCTTCATCACTATTAAGTGCATTTAATTATCCGGTTCGTTACACTTTTTTTACAGAATTTTGAAAATTTTTTACGGATAAGCCCAAAAACAAGGTTTATCATACTAAAAATGAGGGTAGCTGCTGATTTTAGAGGCAGATTCGGTGTATTCACGGGCTGGAAGCCCGTGCCACGTCGAAGGCTTTTAGACTTTTGCGGGGAGGGGTTTTGGTGCGAGGAGGGTCTTGAGGGCGGCTGGGATTCCTTCCGGAGCTGGTGTTAATGCTAAAAATGGCAGAAAAAACCAGGTTTTCAGGCTGGGACAATGGCTGAAGTGCGTCAAAAAGATGGGAAATCAGCCCCTAAATTCGTATTTTTGTCCGCCTGCGGCGGATTTGCGACTATTGTGGCTAAAATATCTTAGAGATAAAAAAGTTAAAAAGCTTGACTTTTAGAGACAGATTCGATATTTTATAGGAAGTTAGGCTCAGCGGCATAGCTGAGCAGGAATATATGATTATATGAGAAACCTTGTTTCGAAGGAGGTGCGGTATGTTTAATAAATCATTTTCTCTATCGTTGAGTGCAAGGGGCAAAGGCTTAGCAGCGGTCTTACTTTTGGTTCTTGCAACGGCGTTTGCCGGCAACAACTCTGCTTTGGCGAATATCAACGGCGCTATTTTCACTACCGACAGCAATTGCAGCGGCACCAATGTGAACCAGTTCGGTTCGAAGACGGACGTTTACCTTGACGGGGGGCCGCACAGAATCGGCTCGGCAGGTCTGCCGAACGGCTATTATTACGTCCAGGTCACTTCGCCGAACGGACAACTGCTTGGCACCAGTTTCGGAGCGGCAAATCCGACACCCGTGCACGTTACCGGCGGCAAATTCGACACTTGTTATCAGCTCTGGGCCATCCTGATAAAGGCCAGTGACAGCAGCGTCGGTTACGACGATACTCCCAACAACGGCGGCGTTTACAAGGTCTGGGTGACACAGAACTACACGCCGGGCGAAGGTGTCAACGGCTTTATTCATTCCTGGAGCAAGACGGACAACTTCAAGGTAGGTCAAGGTGAATGTCCCAACCCATCGGTAATCCACGTGAGGAAGTTCGATGACTCGAATGCCAATGGCGTAAAGGATGGAAACGAGGTTGAAATTCCGGGCTGGCCGATAGAAATTACCGACCCTTGCGGCAGCGTAAGCGATTTAAAGACCCCTTTGGATTTTCTGACATCGCCTGCGGGGACATGGCAAATATGTGAGGTGGTTCAAGCCGGCTGGCAACAGACCGCCCTAATTATCGATGGAAACACAAGTAACCTTACGGATTGTCCTGCGGTTGTAGTCAACAATGATTGCGGTGAAGAGCATACGGTTGTCTTTGGAAATATCAAGCTCGGAAGCATCGAGGCCTGCAAGTTCTATGACCGCAACGGCAACGGGGTCAAAGACGTTTGCGAACCGCCGGTAGCAGGGATACGCTTTGTGCTTGACGGCAATGATATACAGGGCAAGATTATCGACCAAAACGGAGTAACGGGTTCGGACGGCTGTGTGACTTTCGACAGGCTTCTGCCCGGCAGTTATACCTTATGCGAGGTCCTGCCGCCGGGCAACTGGGTGGCGACGACTGATATTTGCAAAACCATCGGTCTTCTCGAAGGCGATAATGTTTCCTTCTCCTTCGGCAACGTCTGCACAGGAACCGCTGCTTTCGACACAAAGGGCTACTGGCACAACAAGAACGGTCTTAATGAGACGGTTCAGGCGGACTTCGATTATCTTAACAGCCTTGCGCCGTGGACGGGATGTAACGCGAATAACAAGCCTTTTGGCCCCATCAATGGCAAGTATTGCAACGGGACTAACGTTAACGGCGGCAACGTTCCTGCAGTCAAGATTGGTGGAATAGTAATCGCATCGGCGGGTAGTGCCAAGGCTGAGCAATCTACCTTTCTGGTTTACAATAACGGTGACGTGAAACTGCAGCTTGCTCAGCAGCTGGATGCGTTTATTATGAATGTGCGACATCGCCTGAGCGGTCTTAATACGGTGATTCAAAAACCTGACGGCACGTGGGTCTCTGCGTCGGACCTGATTAACCAGGCCATTGCTGTTTGGAGCGGCACTGCTTCTCGGGCGGCGATGATTACGTTACTGGATACGCTTAACAACTCCAGCGCCGTTGTGTTCATTCACTACGACCCCTGTCCTGTGACGTATCCGTAGTTCGCCGGCGACCGGAAAAACGCTAAATCTTAAACCACCGGGTGAAGTGAATACTCCACCCGGTTTTTTTATAGATTGCCACGGCCTAAACCCTTCGACCCTGCCCAGGGCAGGCAGGGCAGGCTTTTCGCAGGAATGGCAAAAAAGTTTTTAGACTTTAGCGGGGAGAGGTTTGGGTGTGCGGAGAGCCTTGAGGGCGGCGGTGATGCGCACTCGGCCGGCCTCGGTCTTTCTGCGGAGAACATCGGCAGGTGTCGAGCCAATCAGGCGAATCCTGTTATACCTGTTTTCAAGCAGGTTATCAATCTTCGTGCGCTTGAGGTCACGCAGGGTCTTAACGATATAGTCCTCAACGGCGAGAATAGTGTCGTGGATGCTGCGATGGGCGCCGCCGAGCGGTTCAGGGACAATATGGTCAATCAGTTTGAGTTTGAATAAGTCTTTGCTGGTAAGTTTAAGCGATTCGGCGGCCTGCGGGGCCTGTGAGCCATCCCGCCAGAGGATAGCGGCGCAGCCTTCAGGTGATATTACGGAATAATAAGCGAATTCGAGCATAGCGAGCCTGTCGCCGACGCCGATGCCGAGAGCGCCGCCGGAGCCGCCTTCACCGATAACGATGCAGATTATGGGGACGCGCAGGCGTGACATTTCCATCAGGTTGACGGCGATGGCCTGAGCCTGGCCCCGCTCTTCTGCGCCGATGCCGGGATATGCGCCGGGGGTGTCGATGAGGGTTACGACTGGGATGTTGTATTTTTCGGCGAATTCCATTTTAGCGAGCGCTTTTCGGTAGCCTTCAGGATTGGGACAGCCGAAATTGCAGGCGACCTTTTCTTTGAGGGATTTGCCTTTGTTCTGGCCGATGACGAGGACTTTTTCGAGACCGATTTGGCCTAGGCCCGTTATGATTGCACGGTCGTCGCCAAAACATCGGTCGCCGTGCAGCTCGCGAAAATCCCTGACCATCAGCTCGAGGTAATCGGAGAGGAGCGGCCTTTTGGGGTGGCGGGCGACCTGAACGGTCTGCCAGGCGGTGAGATTGGAATAGACGCGCTTCAACTCGCAGACCTGCTCTTTCTGGAGGCAGCGGATGTCGGCGGAATAGTCGATGCCCTTTGCGGAACCGAGTTTTTGCAGCTCGGCAATCTGGCGGTCAAGGTCTGCGACCTTTGTCTCGAAGTCCAGATAATCACCGTCACTGATTTTGTGGTTGTTATTTCCGGGCATTTCGACTACACTCAATGCGGACAGCATAAAGACGGCAAAATCCGCAAATAACAAATAGGTTTATTAAAAAACCTGCCCACAACCAGTGGGCTCGACTTTTCGTGCCACGTCCGTTGGTCTATTATTTCTGAAGGTGAAATGATACCATTTTTGTCAATGAAATCAAAGAAAAAAATTGACATTGAGGCCGAATTGCTATAAGTTTCTGGAAATATTTAAAGAAAGCGGTATTTTTGTAAGGGTTTGATTTTGAAAGAGTTAAGGCAAATAACGGTGGTCGGACTGGGGCTTTTAGGCGGGTCGATAACTTTAGCGGCTTTGCGGGCTTTTCCGGGTGTAAAAGTCGTAGGATATACGCACCGTGCAAGCACTCGGCGAAAGGCGAAACGGCTGGCGGTGGCGACCGAGGTTACCGACGACATCAGGGGGAGTGTGGCTGAGGCGGACATTGTGATTCTCGCAACGCCGATATGCACGTTCGAGAGGGACTTCGGCGAGATAAGGGACGCTTTGCCGGCGGGGTGTATTGTAACGGACGTCGGCTCGACGAAGGGACTGGTGCATCGCTGGGCGGAGAGAGTATTGCCGAAAAACGTTTACTATGTGGGGTCGCACCCGATAGCAGGTTCGGAACAGAGAGGAGTTGAATTTGCAAGGGACGATTTGTTCGAAGGGGCGATTTGCATTTTGACGACAACGCCGGGGACAAACCGGAGGGCGGCGGGGACGCTGCGGAGGTTCTGGACGGCGATTGGATGCACGGTAAAGGTTATGGCGCCGGCGCAGCACGACAGGATTCTGGCGCAGGTAAGTCACCTGCCGCATATAACGGCGGTGTCACTGGTGAACGCAAATAATATCGAAGACCTGAAATTTGCGGGCAAAGGTTTCATCGATACGACGAGGATTGCATCGGGGCCGGCGAACATCTGGGTCGATGTGCTGCTGACGAATGTGGATAATATCACCAAAGGCATAGACAAGATTACGGCGGAACTGGGCAAGATGAAAGCGGCAATCAAAAACGGCGACGGCAGACAAATTGAAAAGTTATTGGAAGCAGCGAGGAATAAACGCAGCGAGATGATAAAATATAAAATGAGAAAGAAAGAGATAATACCGTGAAGCAGTGGCGATTCGAGGTTTTTAACCGGCAGGGGTTTTCCGACGTGCAGGGAAACAGCGTGCTGGAGGATATAAAGGAGCTGGGCATCCGGTCTGTCGAGGCGGTGCAGTCGGCGAGGGTGTTCCTGATAGAGGCGGATTTCGATAAGGATTTTGCGAGGCGGGTGGCCGGCGAACTGCTGGCAGATGCGGTCTGTGAAGAATATTATATCGGCAGGAGCGGGCCGCCAGCGGGTCTGGCGAAGGCAACGATAATCGAGGTGCATTTGAAAAGCGGTGTTACCGACCCGGTGGCGGAATCGGTAATGGCAGCAATGGCGGATATGGGCGTTAAGGCCAATAACGTGCGGACGGCGAGAAAATACGTTCTGCTGGGGGACATCAGTCAAAAACAGACCGAAACCATCGCGAAGAAGATACTGGCAAACGATTGCATCGAGGAGATAATCATCGGCAATGAGGCCGAGCCGCCAAGTCCCCATCTGAAACCATACGAGTTGAAAATAATACAGTGGCCGATACGAAATCTTGATGAGCAGGGGCTGATGAGGCTGAGCAAGGAAAAAGACCTGTTTCTCAACTTAGTTGAGATGCAGACCATTCAAAAATATTATCAGCAACTCGGAAGAGAGCCAAGCGATGTGGAGCTGGAGTCGATTGCCCAGACCTGGAGCGAACACTGTGTTCATAAGACGCTGAAAAGCTCGGTCGATATGAGCATCGACGGGCAGGAGATTCATTTTGAAAATCTGCTGAAAGAGACGGTTTTTAAGGCTACAAAGCAGCTTGAAAAGAAATGGTGCATATCGGTTTTTGCCGACAATGCGGGGGTGGTGGAGTTCGACGAGGAATCGGCGGTGTGCTTTAAGGTCGAGACGCACAATCATCCATCGGCGCTCGACCCATACGGCGGAGCGGCGACTGGAATCGGCGGGGTGATTCGAGACCCGATGGGGACTGGGATGGGGTCGAGGCCGATTGCCAATACGGACATATTCTGCTTCGGCGAGCCTGATATTAAACTCGAAGATGTGCCCAAGGGCGTGCTGCATCCGCGAAGGATTATGAAGGGCGTTGTGGCGGGCGTGCGGGACTACGGCAACAGGATGGGAATACCGACGGTAAACGGCGCAATTTATTTCGACAGGAGATATATGGCCAACCCGCTGGTGTTCTGCGGGAACATCGGGATTATGGACAGGGACAAGTGCTTTAAGAACCCGCAGAGCGGAAACTTAGTTATGGTGGTGGGCGGCAGAACGGGCAGGGACGGCATACACGGTGCGACATTTTCGAGCGGGCAGATGACGCACGAGCACGAGACGATTTTTTCGCACGCTGTGCAAATCGGCAACGCGATAACGGAAAAGAAGATGCTCGATGTGCTGCTGCAGGCGAACGAAGCGGGGCTTTATGAGGCGATTACCGACTGCGGGGCGGGGGGACTAAGCAGCGCAGTGGGCGAGATGGGAGAGAAACTCGGCGCAGAGGTCGATTTGGAAAAAGTGCCGCTGAAATACGCCGGCTTGAACTATACCGAAATCTGGATTAGCGAGGCGCAGGAAAGAATGGTGATAGCGGTCAGGCCGGAGAACCTTGAGGCGATAAAAAAGATTTTCGACAGCGAAAACGTTCAGTCAACGGTGATAGGCAGATTCACCGGCGACAGGAAATTATCACTGCGATATAACGGACAGAAGGTCGGCGAACTCGATATGGAGTTTCTGCACAATGGAGTCCCCAAATATTCTCGCAAGGCAGTCTGGAAAAATCCTAAACTGAATGAGCCGAACCTGCCGGAGAGAAACAATTACAATGATGCGCTTTTGCGGATACTGTCATCGTATAACGTGGCGAGCAAGGAATGGGTAATCAGGCAGTATGACCACGAGGTCCAGGGGGGGTCGGTTGTCAAGCCGCTGACGGGGGTAACCAATGATGGGCCGGGCGATGCGGCGGTAATCAGGCCGAAATATAATTCGGACAAAGGCCTGGCAATAAGCTGCGGGATGAACCCGCTTTATGGGGACGTCGACCCATACTGGATGGCGATGGCAGGGATTGACGAGGCAATCAGGAATATCATAAGCGTCGGCGGGCGGTTCGACCGAATTGCGCTGCTGGACAATTTCTGCTGGGGCAACTGCACAAGGCCGGAGACATTCGGCTCATTGGTGCGGGCGGCACAGGCCTGTTATGACGGGGCGATTGCGTACGGGACGCCTTTTATATCGGGCAAGGACTCGCTGAACAATGAGTTTGCCTGCGAGGACGGCACAATAATCAGCATACCGGCGACGCTGCTGATAAGCGCAATATCGATGGTCGATGATGTCGGCAAGTGCGCGACGATGGACGCCAAAAAGGGGGGCAACCTGCTGTTCATTGTGGGCGAGACCAAAAATGAGCTTGGCGGGTCGCATTATTATAAAATCAACGGGCAACTCGGCGCAAATGTCCCCAAAGTGGACCTTAAGATTGCGCCGAAAATCGCAAAGAAAATTTCCGATGCGATAAGCAGCGGTTTAGCGGTCAGTTGTCACGACTGCTCGGAAGGGGGGGTGGCAGTTGCGCTGGCGGAGATGGCGTTTGCAGGCGGGCTGGGGATTGATGCTGATTTGAGGGGGCTGGTGAAAAGTGCCGACTGCACACGAACCGATGCGCAGCTTTTCAGCGAATCGAACAACCGGTATATCGTGGAGGTTGAGCCGGGCAATTACGGCGCCTTTGCGAAGATGATGCTTAATCTGCCTTTTGGGCAGGTCGGGATGGTGACGGAGCAAAAGATGCTCGTTGTAAAAGCGGAAAATGGAAAGACGGCTATCAATCTGGGTATAGATGTGTTGAAGCAGGCGTGGCAAAAGCCGCTTAAATGGTAGCGAGAACAAGTAAAAAGTAAAAAAGTAAAAGTAAAAATAACAAATGGCGCAGATAAAGGCGATAGTGTTGCGGACGGCGGGAATAAACTGCGATATGGAAACGCAGTATGCGCTGGAGCTGGCAGGTGCGGCAGCAGAGCGGATTCATATAAACAGGGTCATCGAAGATAAGAGGTTGTTAGAGCAGTTCCAGATTATCGTTTTTCCGGGGGGCTTTAGCTACGGCGATGACGTGGCAGCAGGGAAGATAATGGCAAACCAGACTGTGCATCACCTGTCGGATGCGCTGCGGAAATTTATCAGTGACGGCAAATTAGTGCTGGGAATTTGTAACGGCTTTCAGGTGCTGGTGAAGATGGGGATTTTGCCATTTAACGCTATTGGGCCGCAGGATACCGTTACGATAACCAATAATGACTGCGGGAAGTTCGAGGACAGGTGGGTGTACCTTTCGCCGCAGACAAAAAAGTGTATTTTCATCGAGCAGGGAAGGCAAATCTATCTGCCGATAGCGCACGGCGAAGGCAAGGTCGTTACAAAAGACGATGCCACGTTAGAGCAGTTAAAATCAGGGGGACATATTGCGTTCAAATACGTCGATGAGAACGGCAAAGAAGGTGGCTTTCCCATAAATCCCAACGGCTCGGTGGATTCAATCGCAGGCCTGACGGACGCTACGGGTCGGGTGCTTGGCCTTATGCCGCACCCGGAGAGATTTGTCAGGCCGACGCAACACCCACGCTGGACACGATTGAAGGACAAGGTCAATGCCGATGGAATGACGATTTTCAATAATGCTGTGAAATACTTGAAAGAGAATTTTTAAACATTTGGCCAGGGGGCTCACCTGACAGGCGATAAAAAAATATTTCCAGCAATATCTTGACATCATAATGATTTGGTGCTATAATGCCATAATGAGGTGATATATATGAAAACCAATGTAAAAAGAACCACAGTTTATCTTGACCCGCAACTGCACCACGCACTGCGGATAAAGGCAGCAGAAACAGAACACTCCGTATCGGAACTGGTCGGGGAGGCTGTCAGGATTTCTCTGGCCGAAGACTCCGTCGATTTAGCAGCGTTCGATGAGCGAAAGGGCGAGCCGAGCCTGGCTTTCGAGGACGTTCTCAAAAAACTTAAAAAGAATGGCAAAATATAAGATAACCATAAGGAAATCTGCTGCAAAGGAGCTGGAGGACATCCCGAAGAAAGACCTGCAGAGAATTATCAGACGTATTCAGTCGCTTTCTTCAGACCCCAGGCCTTATGGCTCGCAGAAATTATCTTATAAAGAGCGATACCGTATTCGGCAGGGGGATTACAGGATGGTTTATTCGGTCGACGACAAGAATTTGCTGGTTGACGTTGTCAAAATCGGCCACCGCCGTGAAATCTATCGGCTGTAAATTGATATCGAGATTGCTTCGTCGTATTTGCTCCTCACAATGACCAAACGGGGTTAACAAATCACATTTTTTCAAACGTAAATTTGTGCTGGGTGGCGTTGATTTTGATTTTGTCGCCGTCGGTGAATTTGCCTTCCAGCAGTTCGGCGGCCAAGGGGTTCTCCAATCGCTGCTGAATCGTGCGCTTCAGCGGTCTTGCGCCAAAAGCGGGGTCGTAGCCCTCATCCATAATCAGTTTGCGGGCATCATCGGTAAATTCAAGCTCAATTTTGCGGGCTTTCAGACGGTCAGCGAGATAGCCAAGCTGAATGTCGACAATCTTCGCCAAATCGTCTTTTGTGAGCATACGAAAGACAATCACCTCATCGATGCGGTTCAGGAATTCGGGTCTGAAGTGCTGCTTGAGGGCCTCTTTGACGTGGGCCTCGATTTCCCAGTCGGCGCCGCCTTCCTGTTCGGTAAGGGCCTGAATCTGCTGGCTGGCAATGTTGCTGGTCATAATAATGACGGTATTTTTGAAGCTGACGGTTCGGCCTTTGCCGTCGGTGAGCCTGCCGTCATCGAAGACCTGCAGCAGGACGTTAAAGACATCTCTGTGTGCTTTTTCAATCTCATCGAGCAGGACGACCGAATAGGGTTTTCTGCGGACGGCCTCGGTGAGCCTGCCGCCTTCCTCGTAGCCAATATAGCCGGGCGGTGCGCCGATGAGGCGGGCGACCGAATGCTGCTCCATAAACTCGCTCATATCAATGCGAACCATAGCGTTGGGGTCGTTAAACAGAAAATCGGCGAGTGCCTTCGAAAGCTCGGTTTTTCCGACACCGGTCGGGCCCAGAAACAGGAATGTCCCTATCGGGCGATTCGGGTCGCCGAGGCCTGCGCGGTTTCTGCGGACGGCGTTGCAAAGTGCGGCAACGGCCTCATCCTGGCCTATGACGCGCCTGCGGATATGCTTTTCCATATCCACGAGTCGCTGGCGCTCGCCGCTCAATAACCTTGCGACCGGTATCCCCGTCCATTTCGAGACGACCTGCGCAATATGCTCTTCGGTTACTTCGTTTTGAAGAAGGGAACGTTCGGATTTGGCAAGCTCGGCTTCTTTTCCTTCGAGCTGTTTTTTCAAATCGACAATCGTGCTGTATTTGAGGCGAGCGGCGGTTTCGAGGTCGCCCTTGCGCTGGGCATTTTCAAACTGGTTCTGGGCGTCCTCGATTTTCTGCCTGAGCTGTTTTATCCGGTCGATATTGCCCCTGTCGGCCTCCCAGCGTGCGGTCAGCTCCTTGTCGTGTTTTTGCAAATCGGCCAATTGCTTTTCGGTTTCTTTGAGCCGGTCTTTGCTCGCCTTGTCGGTTTCTTTTTTCAACGCTTCCCGCTCGATTTGCAACTGGACAATCTTTCTGCGGATGGTGTCAAGCTCTGCGGGCAGCGAATCATTTTCGATTCTCAGTTTCGAGGCCGCCTCGTCGACCAAATCAATGGCCTTATCCGGCAGCCAGCGGTCTGAAATGTAGCGGTTCGACAGGGTCGCTGCGGCAACGAGGGCTGAGTCGGTGATGCGAACGCCGTGATGGGTATCATAGCGGTCTTTCAGTCCCCGCAGGATTGCTATTGTCTCCTCGACACTGGGCGGGTCAATCAGGATGGGCTGAAAACGCCGCTCCAGCGCAGCATCTTTTTCGATGTATTTTCGATACTCGTCGATTGTAGTTGCGCCGATGCAGCGAAGCTCGCCCTTGGCAAGAGACGGCTTGAGGAGATTGCCGGCATCGACTGCACCTTCGGCCTTTCCTGCTCCGACTATGGTGTGCAGCTCATCTATAAAAAGTATTATCTGGCCTGCAGCAGTAACGACCTCTTTGAGGACGGCCTTGAAGCGGTCTTCGAATTCGCCCCTGAACTTTGTCCCCGCAATAAGTGCGCCCATATCGAGGGCGATGATTCTCTTGTCTTTGAGGCCTGCAGGGACATCACCCTTGACTATCCGCTGGGCGAGACCCTCGACAATGGCTGTTTTGCCGACGCCCGGCTCGCCGATAAGCACGGGGTTATTTTTCGTCCGGCGGTTGAGGACCTGCATACACCGGCGGATTTCCTCGTCCCTGCCGATAACGGGGTCGAGCCTGCCTTTGCGTGCCATATCCAGAAGGTCTATGCCGTAGCGTTCGAGCGATTTATATTTTACTTCCGGGTTCTGGTCGGTAACTTTTTCGCCGCCGCGAATATTTTTCAAGGCGGTTTCAATCTGTGCAGGCGTTACCGAGTTCAGCCTTAAAATCTCCTTCGCATCGCTTTGGATGGCGGCCAGCGAAAGCAGAAGATGCTCGACGCTCAGGTATTCATCGCCCATCGCATCGGCCTTGTTCTGGGCATCGAGAATGATTTGGTTGAAAACCGGGTCGGGGTTGAGCTGGGCGGTGCTTTTTCCCTGCGGCAGCCTGTTAAGCTCGCTTTCCGTCATATCCTTGATGCGGGCGATGTTTGCGCCGATTTCTTTTAGAATTAAAACCACGATGCCGGTCTCATCATCGCAGACGGCGCTTAGCAGGTGCAGCGGCGACAGAACGGTATGCGATTTGGCCATAGCAATCTGCTGGGCGGTTGCCAGGGCCTCCTGAGCTTTAAGTGTAAATTTGTCGAATCTCATATCAAAATCCCATCAAATAAAAGCTGAAAAATTTTCACCACTGAAATATACAGCAAACGATGTGCCTAAAGGGCATAAAACTCACAAGTACAGATAATACAATATGTTACGATTATTCCAGCGTAAAGCAACGAGTGCCAGTCTGGCAGATGCTCACTTGTATTTTGCACCATTGCGGTCATAAACCAAACTAAAAACAAAAAATTTTCAAAAAAATTCCAGGAAAATCAAAAATTATTATTCGCTCATAACTATATATAGCAAAAGAAATTATGATTTTTTTGATAAAGTCCCATAAAAAATTGCTCCAAAAAATCACTTTTGCCTGTTGACTTAGTGGTAAAGAGTGGTAGTATTTCCCACCGATGATATATAAGGTGGGATAAAAACCATGTTGTTATTAACAGGTGAATATCAGCACGTGGTTGATGAGAAAAACAGGGTTCTCATCTCGAACAAACTGCGCAACCAAATCGATGCCGAAGAGCACGGCAGCAATTTCTACTTGGTTCTCGGCGCCAACGGCATACTGTGCCTTTACCCGGAAAAATACTTCGAGCAAATCGTGCTGGCGGTAGCTCCCCAGACCACCGCACCGGATGAGGCGGTTGCATTCGAGCGAATGAGCTTTGCCTTGGCGAGCAAGATAGAGCTTGATAACCAGGGCAGGCTGGTCCTGAACGAAAAGCTGCGAAAAAGGGCCGGCCTGAAAGAAAATATCACCCTGGTCGGCGTCAGAGACCATATAGAATTGTGGAACAATGAAAGCTGGGAGCAATACCTGGCAGAACATATGAACCAATATCAGAAGCAGATGTCGCAGGCACGGCAGTCTGTTTTGCGAAAACAAGGCGGAGAGTTTTGACCTGCGGAAGGAGGTAAAATGGCAGAAATGGATTTCAACGAGTGCCAAATTGTAAAAGACAGCATCACCGGCAAAAGAGGCGTTGACGAACAGACCTTTGCTTCGGTGGCAATACTGGCTGAAAGGCTGGCAAGGCTGAAAAGGTCGGACAGGCTGTTTGCCGGGGTCAGATTCTCGTCGGCTGTCAGAAAACTGGCAAGGCAGAGAAAAGCCGTTGCGGTGTGCTGAAGATAGCGTATAGCGGGTAGCGTATAGCGGATAGGTTATGCGCTGCGATTGGCCGGCGAATAAAAAGTGCAAAATCAGGAGTGAGCGATTCAACAATAGAACATATTCCTGTCCTCGCATCAGTGCTGGCCGAACAGGTGAAACTGCCGCAGGAGGCGGTGATGGTCGATGCGACCATCGGGCACGGAGGTCACAGTTTACTGTTCGGCAGTAGTTTGGGCCCTGAGGGTGTGATTATCGGTCTGGATGTAGACAAAAATTCTATCCAAAGGGCCCAGTTGAAATTAAAAGGCCTTGCGTGCAGGGTCATTTTGATATGCTCGAATTTTTCCGAAATTAGTGAGGAGGTGCACAGGCAAGGGATAGAAAAAGTTGATTTTATTCTCGCCGACCTTGGGGTCTGCTCGGCACAACTGGCTGATGTCGAGATGGGGCTGAGCTTCCAGCAAAATATGCCTCTGGATATGAGAATGGACAAAAGATTGGAAACCACTGCTGCCGATATAATCAATAAGGCGGATGAGAAAAGCCTGGCTGACCTGATTTACAAATTCGGGCAGGACAGGGCGTCGAGGCGGATTGCTAGGTTTATCGTGCAATACCGGCAGGGTCAGCCGATAACGACAACTGGGCAACTTGCAGCGGTGATTTGCAGGGCGCTGGGACAGGCGGCGAGCGGAAGAAAATCGAAGATACACCCGGCAACGAGGACCTTTCAGGCATTGAGGATTGCGGTCAACGACGAGATGGGAAACCTTGCAAAGCTGCTTGAATCGGCGCCGGCGATACTGAAAAGTAACGGCTGCATCGCTGTTATCAGTTATCACAGCCTGGAAGACGGATTGGTTAAACATAATTTCAGAAAGAACGGAAAAGAAAACGTATACAGGATTATTACGAAAAAACCGATTACGCCGAGCCGGGAAGAAATTGCGGCTAACCCGAGAGCAAGAAGTGCAAAGTTGAGGATTGCACAAAAAATATAGGGTAATAGAAAAAGGGAGTTTCATTATGACTTCGGATGCAAAAATCGGATTGTTGCTGGGGCTGGTTTTCATATTCATAATTGCATTTATCATCAACGGCCTGCCAAGCCTTCACGGCAAGAACGCCAATAACAGTGAGCTGACTACCAATATGGTTAGCTCGCAGAACGGCCATATGGGTCTTGCGGCCAAAGAGCATAAGGTGCAGCAGTCGCTGCAGCAGACGGAACAGCCGCAAAGGCAGATGGTAAAATCAGGCGGTGTCCCCGCTTCGGCCAATGCCAGCGAGGAAATCCCGGCGGCTGCGGACAATGTTGTTTCGCCGCCTGCGGTCAACAATACATCCGCAGAGACAAAACCTCAGAGAGCTGCTGAAACTGCTGCGACCGGCGATGAGAAACCTTCTGCTGCGGTCGAACAAAAACAGCAGCAGCCAAAGCCGGATGAAACCGCCGCCAAAAACACCTACGTCGTCTGCGAAGGGGACAGCCTTGTCACTATAGCAAAAAAATTCTACGGCCCCGCGGAGGGAAATAAAAAGACAAATATCCTCAAGATATTCGAGGCGAATAAAAAAGCGATGAGGTCTCCGGACGAGCTTGAGGTCGGACAGACGCTGGTTATCCCGCCGGGGCCCGCGGCGCAAACTACACCGGCAGCACCCAAAGTAAAGCCTGACAGCGCCCTGACCGCCAAAACCCCCAGGAGCGGCGAACCTGCCGTTCAGAAAGCTTTGCCAGCAGCCGACAGCCACAAGACGAAGCAAAACGGACGCAGCTACACCGTGCGTGAGGGTGACAATCTATGGCGAATCGCCGCTGAACAGCTCGGTGACGGCAACCGTTATCCGGAAATAGTCAGGCTGAACCCCAACCTCCTAAATGATGAGGACGGCCTTGCCGTCGGGATGCGGCTGAAAATGCCGGTACAGTAAATTAAATATGATATGGGAGCGCGGTTCTATTTTATCTTTGTTGTTTTTTACTTCACCGCTGTCTTAATATTTGCCGTTTCTCTGCGAAGCACCGACAACCACACCTTCTACAAAATATATACTATCACCGCCGAGCAGAACCGCCTAAAACAGGAGCTTTGGCAAAAACAACTGCGGCTGGAAAATTTAATAAACCCGGCTGCTATTTCAAAACGGCTTGAGTGATTCGCAGATAAAATTTGAGAAATGTTCGAATCACAATTTTTTTGCTGCTGGTACTGATTGCGGCGTTTTTGACGCTCGCAGGGCGATGCTTTTATCTACAGTTCCTCAGGCACGACTATTATTATTTCATTTCCACAAAGCAGCAGTTAAGGCGTGAGCCGCAAAAGCCTCAGCGGGGGACCATTCTTGACTGCCGGGGCAGAATGCTCGCTGCGAGCAACAAGATGCAGACCATTTTTGCCGAGCCGCGAGTCATAACCGACCCGGAAGGCATATCCGCAAAGCTTGCCCCGATAATCGAATTGAGCAGCGCCGAAATCTGCAAAAATATCAGAGAAAGCAGAAACCCCGGCTTTGCGAAGATAAAAGAAGGGGTTGATTTCGACCAGTGCAGGCTTGCCTCCGCCATTTACGGCGTCGGAATCCAGACCGACTGGCAAAGATATTACCCTATGGGGACACTGGCTTCGCACATTGTCGGCTTTATAAGTGCAGACGGCAAAGGGCTGGCAGGCGTCGAGCTGCAATATAACAAAGAGCTGACCGGCTCATCGGGGCAGAACATATTTCTTGCCGATGCCGCTCCGAATCGGCGGCCAATCCGGCTGCAGGAGCAAAGCGGATTTCCCAAAGACGGTATGGGCGTTATTCTGACCATCGATGCCACGATTCAGCAGTTCGCACGCTCCGCGCTTATGAAGCAATACAAAAGTTACGAGGCTGAATCGGCGGTTGCGATTGTGGCTGAGCCGAAAAGCGGCGCTATCCTGGCGATGGTTTCACTGCCTGACTTCGACCCGAATAATATTCAGATGAAAGACCCCAACGACCTTCGCAACAGGGCGATAACCGACCAGTTCGAGCCGGGCAGTATGATAAAGCCGGTAATCGCCGCAATTGCGCTCGAGGAAGACGCTGTGTCGCCCGGCGAAAAAATATTCTGCGAATACGGGCATTATTCCGGCAAAGGATTCGGGCATATCGGCGAATACGAGGGACACAGCTTCGGCGAATTAACGGTAAGGGAAATCCTGGTCAATTCGAGCAATATAGGGATGGCCAAAATCGGACAGAAACTCGGCAGGGACAAACTTCACAAAGGCCTGAAGCTTTTCGGCTTCGGGAAAAAAACGGGCATTGACTTGCCCGGCGAAGCAGACGGGCTGGTCTGGCCTGTGCAAAACTGGACGGGATACAGCGTCACCCGTATACCGTTCGGCCAGGAAATCTCGGTAACTGCGATGCAGATGATGCAGGCATTCTGCACACTTGCCAACGGCGGACACCTGGTGCATCCCTATGTGGTAAAGGCGGTGGTCGACAATGACGGTAAAATCACCAGGCTGAACCATCCCCGGCAGGCCAATGTCGGTTTTGTCATTAAGCCGGAAGTGGCGAGGTGGTTCACCACCGATGCGCTTATCGGCGTAGTCAACGAGGGGACAGGGAAAAAGGCCAAACTGGGAAAGTGGCAGGTATTCGGCAAGACCGGCACCGCCAACGTCGCCAGGAGCGACCAGAAGGGTTACGACGAGGAATCCTACATCGCATCATTCATAGGCGGCGCCCCTGCGCAAGACCCTGAAATTATGGTCCTGGTTTCGGTACGTAAGCCCAACAAAAGGCTCGGCAAAGGCTACACAGGCGGAATCATATCGGCCCCCGTGGTCGCCGAAATAATCGAAAAAACCCTCACATATCTCGAAAAAGACAAACAATAAAACAACCACCCTGTTTTGGATTTAGAATTTGCCTGGGTTGCCGATGTAACCGGCCTCGATGCAGAACTTGATAATGTCACGAACAGGCGGTGCAGCGTCGGTCGCACCGTGTTTGCCGCCCTCGACCACCAATGCGATTGTGATGCTCCTGCCTGCGGTGTCCTCAACAAAGCCGGCGAACCAGGCGTTTTCCGTCCCTTCGGTGGAGCCGGTCTTGCCGTAAATCTTTACGCCCTGTCCGGCAAAGCCGGCGTGAACAAACGCATCGTGAGCCGTCCCGCCGTCCTCATTAACGACGGCATACATACCATCCCTTACAACACGCAGAGTTTCGGGCGATATATCCAGAGGCGCCGATGATGCCGCCAAATCTTTGTCTTCCTCCAGGAAAAGTCTCGGCGGCTTGTATATCCCGCCGCGTGCAATGGCCGCCATTGCGTTGGCCACCTGCAGCGGCGTAACACGCAGATTGCCCTGCCCTATGCCGAAATACCTGTTTTCTCTTCTCTCAAGCGGCGGTAGTTGCTCAAACCGCTCAATCGCTGTTTGAGGAATGACGTTCGAGATTTGTCCCTGTGCCTGTCTGAAACCTCTGCCAGGCGTCATCTGCCGGGCAGCGGCGGGCGGGACAAGAATTTTATGACCATAGCCGAAACTGAACAGCCACTGCTGCAAAACTATCGGCTCGATTCTGTCGGCAAGATGCGAAAAATAAATATTGCAGCTGCCTTTAACGGCGTTGCGTGCGATATTTCGCCACAGGTCATCGTGTCCCATCGTGAAATATTTTTTGTATATCCAGCAGTCGGGCCAGCCCTTCGGCGCAGGCTGGGCGGGACAGCTTATCACCTCGCCGGCGGTAATTTTCCCCGACTCCATTCCGGCGATAAGAATTATCGGTTTGACGGCTGAGCCCGGCGGGTACTGTTTGTTTATCGCACGGTTCAGCAGCGGCTGATTGGCATCGCGGGCAACAGCGGCGTAATCATACCGGATACGGTTCAAATCGCAGCCCGGCTTTGAAACCAGCGCCAGAATGTCCCCTGTCGGAACGTCGATAATAACCGCCGCCATATTGGCCCGGCAGTTGGCGACGACAGTGCAGTCGGCCAGGTAATCTTCTATCTTTTTTTGAAGCTCGATGTCCAGCGTCAGCGTGACATTTTCGCCGAACTGTGTGGGCGTCTTTTTAATCACCTGCTGGTCTATATCATAGACGACCTCGCCTCTTCTGCCGCGAAGGGCGGCCTCGCAGACATACTCCACGCCATCCTCCCGCCCGCACACCTCGTCCTCAAGGTAGCTCGACAATCTGTCGTTCTCGAAAAGTTTATTGTCGCTGTCCCTTGCCGAGCTGACCCAGCCTATCGTCTGGGCTGCAACAGGCCCGAAGTTGTATACCCTGTGCGACCGGGGCAGGATTTCAACCCCGTTAATATCCAAAAACTCCATCTGGGCGGTAAAAATATCATCGTCGGTATTTAAATCCAGCAGCGGCCAGCTTTTGGTTATGTCCGCAATGTCACTGACCTTGCCCACAAGAACAAGTCTCTGGTTGGGGTCGGGAAATTTTCTCTCAAAATCGGCAGTCGCCTCCGAGAAAGGAACATCGGTTATCTTATCGCCGTACTTGCGGAGTATATTCGGGTCGGGGCCGTTCCGCCTCCAGGCCAGAAAGGTGCGCAGATTCCAGATTTGATTATTTATCTCGAAAATCCTGCTCTCGATATCCGCTCGCTTCGGGCCGAAGCAGGTTGACCTGTCTGTCACCTTTTGCAAATCTTCGAGGCCGACTTCTATCTCCCTGCCTGCATTGGACAGTGCCTGGGCTGAATTGGTTTGTTTGGCGGCTTTTTGCAGCCTTGCCCTGCGAACACGCTCATCGAGAAAAGAGCTGAGCTTATAGCTTATGCACAACTGAAAACGCGGCTCATCGGAAGCAATCGCCCTGTTTTTTCTGTCGAGTATTTTGCCCCTGACCGTCCCAAGCTGCCGGGACAGGCCCTGCTGGAGTCTCAATTTTGCGACCTGCTCCCGATAGAACGAGTCGTCCCGCAACTGCATCTGAACAAGGCGCACGAGGCAGACAAGCAGCAGAGCCGAAATTATGATTACAAAGATTTTGACTCGCCTGTCGTACATTTTGCTCAGCGCCGATAAAAGTGGTGCGCCCGGACATCAATCAGCCACAGCAGCGGCAGAAACAGATACGGCCCGACGGCGGCTGAATACAAAGATGTCCCCAGCAAAACAGGGAATGCGTGGGGCGGCGTCGGCAAACCCTTAAATAAGGTGAGCAATAAGGCCAAAACGCCGGCAAGGAGGCTGACAACAGCAATTACCAGTGATTGATAAGGCATCCTTCTGACGGCGATAATGCCGTTGAGGTATGCCAGCAGTGTGCCGAAAAGACCGAAACTGATTGTCTGCGGCCCTATCGCAGAACCGATTATGTCCGCGGCAAAACCTATGGCAAAAGATGCTATAATCGCATCAGCAGCGCTGCGATAAACTGCGAAAAATACCAGCAGTATCAGCAGCAAATCAAATTTGATGCCTGCAATAGCAACCACATCAACCATACCAGCCTGCAGCAGCATAGCCGCAACAACTATAACTGCGAACCGCAACCATTGCATTGAGCCGTCCTCATTTAATTTTGCGGATTCATTATAAGCACAGCCACACCGTTAATACCATCTATATTACAGGCCGGCTTAACCGTTATATCCCAAAGCGAGGGGTTTACATCGTCTCTTTTGCACTGGGCGACTTTTCCCACGATAAAAGGCGTATCCAGAAAACCGCCCTTTTTGCAGGCGTAAACGTTATCGCCGACCTTGACCTGGTGCTTTATCGAGAGCATCCGCACTTTGGCTGAATTGCGGCCATCGCCTTCCATTATCCTGTTCACGTTCAATTCCCCGATGGTAACCGCCATATTGGATGTGGAGTCGATAATCAATTTGACCTCTGCCGTCCGGGATGAAACCGCCGATACGGTTCCTATGACACTGTTATCGCCCAGAACAAACTGGTCTTTGGCCAGGCCGTCGCTCTGCCCGCGGTTTATAATAAAAGTTTTGCCCATTCCGCCGACTGAATTTGTAATAATATCGGCCAACACGAATTTTGCGCCTTCCAGGACAGGCCTGTTGTGCAGGCCCGACAGCGTCTCGACCTTCTTACGTTCCTGGTCTAATTCCTGCATTACATTCGCCAGATGATTCTGGAGTCTGTCATAGTCGTCCCGGCTGACAACATCCGTCGACATCTGGCGCGCACGCACCGAAAGCGAGACCGCCCTGCTGATACTCAAAGGCCAGCTGAAAACACGGGTGAAAACAAACTGGAATTTATTGGTCCAATTCTGGGGGGCAAAAAGTAAAATCAACCCGCCTAACATAAACCAGGTAAACAACATCCGTGCGGAAATTTTGATGTGCTTCCTTGCCATAACAGAAAACAGCACACAACTTTCAGCATAAGGCCGCACTTGTCCCTGAACGGCTGTATGCCAAATATTTTTTCATCAACCAGCACCACTTTTTACTCATAACCGTAGTCGCTGTGGTCCATTGTGTCTTTCCACAATTCGAGGTTTTCCAGGTATACGCTGGTGCCCCTCGCCACGGCGCTGAGAGGGTCCTCAACCCGCTCGACCCGCAGTCCGGTTGCGTTCTGCAATACCGTATCCATCCCTCTCAGAAGCGAACCGCCTCCGCAAATATGTATGCCGTTGTCTATTAAATCGGCAGCCAGCTCCGGCTCGGCTTTCTCAAGCGTTCTGGTGACCGCATCTATTATCGCTGCTATAGGCTCACGCAGGGCCTCGCGGATTTCCTCGCTGGTTATGACGATTTTTCTCGGCAGACCCGATATCGTATCTCTGCCGGCAATTTCCATAGTCAATTCCTCTTCCAGCGGAGCGGCGGAACCAATCTGTATTTTGACCTTTTCTGCCCTGGCCTCACCGATAAGGAGGTTGTAGGTCCTCTTCAGATGATTAATCACCGCCTCGTCCATATCGTCGCCTGCGACGCGAATCGATTCGCAGGTGGCGATGTCAGCCAGGCTCATTATGGCAACTTCCGTGGTGCCGCCGCCGATGTCGACAATCATCGATGCGGTAGGCTCGGTAATCGGCAGGCCCGCCCCTATCCCTGCCGCCATCGGCTCATCAACCAGGTAAACTTTGCGTGCGCCGGCGCGCTCGGCACTGTCGATAACGGCACGGCGCTCCACCGCCGTTATTCCGCTCGGCACCGCTATAACGACCCGCGGCCTTACAAGACTGCCTCTGCCGTGCACCTTCCTGATAAAATAGCTCAGCATCGCCTCGGTGATTTCAAAGTCGCTGATGACGCCGTCCTTCAGGGGTCTTATCGCGCTGATTGAGCTGGGCGTTTTGCCGAGCATCTCCCGCGCAACCAGACCGACCGCCTCGCCATTGTTCAGAACGATGTTGGTGCCTTTGCGAACGGCAACTACGGATGGCTCATTGAGGACAATCCCTTTACCCCGGACGCAAACCAGGGTGGTGCATGTCCCCAAATCGATACCCATATCCATGCTGAACCAGCCTAGAATTGTGTCCAGTAGCATTTTCGACTCCTTTCCTTTTTGACCACTGCCCTTTATACAAAATAAAGAACAGGATTGCAATAGTCAATATGCTACGGTGCTTTGAAGATTACGCCGTATTGAGAGTAGCACTTGAAGCTGACAAGTGCCGCGGTAACTAAAACCACCACAAATATCAGGGCAAGAATAACCGTATAAAGGTTATTTGGTGCGCTAGCTCCTGTCGGGCGCATTTTATCATCAGGACTCATATATCAACCCATCACAGTAAGTAAATTGCTGTCATTCCTGCAAAAACAGGAATCCAAAAACGGCCTTTTACAAATTTGTGGAGGCCTTGTCGCCGATTTTAGGCTGCTGCTGCACAAGGTCAAGGACTCCAACAGCTTCTTTAGACTCAACGTCTATAATAAGAATATCGCAAATAAACTCGTCTCTGCGAACCACGTGGAATTTCATTCCTTCTTTGACGCCGTCCGCCTTGCCGATAGATATGCTGGCCATAGAATTTTTCAAATCCACTGCCGTAACCGTGCCGGCCAGGGCAATATCCTTAACCTCCGGTGCGGCCGGCTTGGCCATATCCTTCTCAGGCGTAATCGGCGCGGGCGTAACCGCTACTTTTCCGCCCGGTCGCAGATAACTATCGAGTTTGTTCTGCAAATCAACCTTTTCTTCGAGCAGGCGCTTCTTTTCCGTCTCCAGCGATTCAATTATCGCCATCTTTTCAACAAGCGCCGCCGATGTTTCGTTAAGCTCCTTCTGCTCCTTGATTTGCTCTGTTTGAACTTTGTTTAGCTCCTCAAGCGTATTTTTCAATAACTGCCCCTGCTTATCGTTGGTCTGGGTAAAATCCTGCACTATGCTGGTCCAGCTATTGACTTTTTGAAGCAAAGCAGCCTTTTCCCTTTCCGCATCGTCAAGTTTGCCCTCCAATTCCTTAACTTGATTTTTAAGGGATGCAGCCTCCGTATTCAGCTTGTCTTCCAGTTGCTCGTTCTGGGTTTTCTTCTCATTTACCTGCTTGGTAAGGTCGCCGACCTTTTTGTTCAGGCTGTCTCTGTCAGCCTTTAGCTCTTCGTATTTTTGCTTGTAATTATCAGCGTTGGCAACATAAGTTACAACGCTTGCGCAAAGCCAGAATACGGAAAATGACACCAAAACCACAAGGATTTTCGTTAAGGTACTCAAAATTAACTCCTTTCACAAATTAGAGTCTATGAGTTCTACGGTCGCCGTGTTAAATCATACACGCCTTGAGCGGACTAAGTCGTATAAATACACTATTTTTACGATAAAAAAATCAAAACGTCAAGCCATTTTTGGCAAATAGCGCAAATAAAGTAATATAGGCAAATTACCCTGCCTTTTGCTTCACCGCTAATCCGCACACTGGATAACCGCCCTGGCAGCAGCGATGCGAATAAACTTGGAGCTATCCTTCAGCAATTGCGGCAAAAATCTCGTAACCGAAGCCGTCTTAATCTGCCCTATCGCCATTGCCGCCAATACATTAGCACGCTGCCGCTCATCATTATCCATATCAAACGCCAGGTTTTTCCCGAAAAACTTGACGACCTCAGGCTCGCCGGTCTTATCGTTGAGCATACCGAGCTGCTCAGCCGCCGCCAGCCGGACCTCCAGAACCTCGTCATCAAGCTTGGTTATAAGGACCTCTTTTGCCTTTTCAGTGCCGAGCGCACCCATCGCCCTTATACCCATAATTCTATCATCGGCATACGAACTTAAAACTATAGCCCACAACTTATGAAATATTTTCTCATCGCCGAGCCTGGCCATCGCCTCCACCGCCTGAAATCTAACCTTGTCATCCGAATCTTTATCGGACAATGCCCACGACAGCAGTTGCGATGAGTTTTTATCCCCGCTCTTGCCCAGCAGAACGACCGCATTTGCCCGCAGCGTCTGGTCTTTGGCTGCGACCGCCTTGCGAACAAGCTCAAGACTTTCAGGCCGACCCAGCCTGCTCATTGCGTATGCCGCCGCAATTTTTACATTCGCATCCGGGTCATTCGTCATCAGGCGTCCTATAACATCCTTTGCAGGCCGATACTTCATATCGCCGACAGCCAAAGCAGCAGCAAATCTGACCGGCACATAATCATCCCGCAGCAATTGCTGCACCTGCGGCATAAATGCGCTCCGCCGGGTAACGGCAACAGTCTCGACCGCATTGGCCCTGACCTCCGGATTAACGTCCGTCAAACACTCACCGATAGTCTCTTCAGCCTGCGGCACAAGGTCTTTGATATTGGCAGAGGTCGTTCGTCCGGGACCGGCGCAACCGCAAATCCAAAACACCCCCGCAAAAAGCAAACCGTAAAAAACAAAAACATCAATCCGTTTTACCATATCTTATTTCTTTTTTCGTCCAAATAGCCCCAAAACCTGCAAAATTAACGCCAAAACAAGACCTCCTGCACAACAAAAGTCCAGTCCTGAACCATATCTGCTGAAAAAGGTAGTCCTCCTGTCCACCGGCACCCTGTCGACAAACCAGCCGGCAATTGCCTTTCGCTCCATTGCTCTCTGCGGCAAATCCCCCGCAGAAAAACCATCTCTTATTCGCCCCAGCGTATCAATCAGGCAGCTTATTCCGGTATTGACGCTCCGCAGAACAGCCACCCTGTTTTCCACCGCCCTGAAAACACAAACCGCCGTATGTTGCGGCAATTCCGTTGTCGCCGTTATAGTTTTGTCCTTCAGCTTCACAAACCAGCCGTCGTTACTTATATTGATAAGCCAGTCGACATTTTTTTTGCTTTGCTTATCCAGCGTAAACTTCCTGGCAATTTCGGGGACGCTGTCCTCATAACAAATCATTACGCCGAACCGGTAATTTCGTTCTTTTTCGCCCCTGCTACCGGCCATTTCAAAAACCGTATATTTAATGCCATAGTCAAGCGAATAATCAAAATCATAAGGCGTAAGTTTCATCAGCAGGTTATACAGCCATGGTGCGCTTTTCTTGAACGGCACTACCTCGCCGAACGGCAAAAGGTGAATCTTATTATATTGTTCCGGCCACTGGTTGCCGTCCGCCTGATACAAAAACGCAGAGTTATATCTTTGGGCGAAATCAATCGTAAAATCCTCTCGTATCAGCGGCGCCGCCCCATAAGCCCCCACAAGCAGGTAAACATTATTTTTCTTTGTGTATTCGCGAAGAGTTTTATCTACGGTCTTGCAGTGATATGAGTTGTTCAGCACACCCAGCATCCTGCGGTCAAGCGTCGCCATCACCATCGTTTCAGGAAAAACAACCAATTTTGCACCCGCTGAAACCGCCTTGTCGCTTTCCCCGATTAGCTCCGAAAAGATTTCATCACCTGCCGAACTCGATTCTTTCACCGACTGCGGGACATTCGTCTGCACCGAACCGACAACCGGCCCAGCCTCGACAAATTTATCAGCCTGCCCAATTCGCCACCTGCCGTAAATAATCGCAGCAATCACCGCTCCCGCAACAATTACCGTTTTCAACAAATTGCTGATTTTGAAAATATTTTTTTTGCCGGCTGATATTATCAATTCCGCCGCAAGGCCGTTGACCATCGCCACAAGAAACGACACCCCCGCCGCACCGAATATATCCGCTATCTGAATAAGTGCGATTTTGTCATACTGACTGTGCGCCAGAAACCGCCAGAAAAACCCTCCCCAAAAGACGCCCTGCAATCGTTCAGCCCCGACAACCAATACCGGCACAGCTAAAAATAACGGCACATTTTTTGTCCTGCAATACCGCAGGCACATCGCCGCTATCGGCCAAAGTATCGCCATATAAAGACAAAGCGCAACCCACCCAATCCACGTTACCGGCTCAATCCAGTACAGATTGCCTAACCAGTAAAAAAATGAAACTACATAAGCGGCGGAAATTAAAACCTTTGGCTTTGCCTCCGGCGAGCAGGCCAAAACAAACGGCACCAGCGCCACCCACGCCAGCCCCGACAAGCTAATCGGCGGCTGGATTACCGTAAGCAGCACCGCACTGGCCGTAAATGCCAGAACCACGCCCAGCGGTTTTTTTGTCGATAGCAGGAGCAATTTCAAACAGCTTGTCCTTGCAATTATCAATGCGCTTTTGAGATTCTTTTACATACTTTTTAGAAATTTCTATACCAGTATACCGCCGTCCCAGTTTAGAAGCTACCACTGCTGTTGTGCCGGAGCCGCTGAACGGGTCGAGTACCCAGTTGCCCTCATTGCTGCTCGCAAGGATTATCCTCGTCAAAAGCCTTTCCGGCATCTGGCAAGGATGCCATCCTGCACGCTCCTTGAACGTCCCGCATACGCGGGAGAAACCATCCCACACATCGTCCGGCATCTTGCCCGCAGGGTTGGCTCGCTTGTCCTCATAAACCAACTGCCTCGCTGATGGAACTCGAACGGCAGCATCGTTAAAAGTAAAATTCTTTTCATCCTTTACGAAATAAAATATATGCGTGTGCGAGCGCGCAAACTTGTTTTTCGTCTGCTGGCCGAAAGTATAGTGCCAGATTATCCAGTTCCGCATAAAAAGCCCAAGCTCATCTGCAATGATTTTCACATTTGCCGCATAATCATCGCCTATTGCTATGTAGAATGAGCCGGTCGGCTTGAGAACTTTTTTACAGACCGTCATCCAGTCTCTTGTCCAGGCGATGTAATTATTGCTTTCTTTTTTGTCGTGGTACTTGTCGTATTTATATCCGATATTGAACGGCGGGTCCGCAAATATCAAATCCGCAAACGGTTCCTCAACCTCCCCCAGCAATTTTATGCAATCTCCGCATATTATCTTATCGAGAAATTTCCGCATAGCGATATGGTATAAACTAACGGCTTGTTTGCAAGAGGAATCAGGACAACTGAATATAATAAAAGCCTACCCAGCCTGCGATTAATTCCACCGCCTTGCGTGCAGCATCAAGCATATGACGCAACCTGACAATATCCTCAGTTCTGAGCATATTGCACCTCGGCGCTTTTAATCACTTCATCCCTGAAATAACGGCTTAGAAAGTTCGGAGTATTCAAATCAACTTTCCTGCCGAGCATAATCGAAAGCTTGTCTTCCATATCAAAAAAAGCAAATCCAGGTTCATATCCCTTCTCAAACTCTACAAGTATGTCAACATCGCTCTCGGCGGTGAAATATTCCCCACGAGCCGACCCGAAAATAGAAAGCTTCCGGATGTGATTGCGCCGGCAGAAATCAGCAATTTTGTCTTTTGGTATAACAAGATTCCTGTTCATGGCTTGACTACTTTCTGCTCTGTAAAAACCTTGCCGCTAATGTAATCGGTGAAGCTCGCCCTGACGGTCAGCGGGTCTTTCAATCCTTCGATTAGCCCGGCCACATCGAAAGTCAGCCGGTAGTTATAATTCATCAGCGTCCCCGTCCAAAGCTCCTTAAGTTCTTCCGGCCCGACACGCCACTCGCCCAGCAGAGCCTCGTTCTCCTTTTTATTCAGGTCCCAAAGCTGAACATCCACCGCCCCACCCGCCTTTATCGCATCGCCCTTCTGGTCGAAAGGCTGAACATAAACAATCAGCGTATCTTTCCTGCCGGTTTTGTTCTTATCGTAAAACCCCGTATATCTGCCAAGACTGACTTGCTTAACACTATAAAGGTCTTCCAGCCTGGTTTCAGGCTTTATCCCCAGCAGAGTCTGAATATGTTTTTTCAGTTCCTCGTTTTCCGATTTGGCCTGCTCTACCTGGCTCTGAAGCTGTTTCGTTTCTCCCTTTAAGGCTTTAACCTCCTTTTCAAGCGGCGATTGGCACCCAGCCGCAAGAATCAGCAGTCCTCCTGCCAAAATACTCCCCAACATTCTCACTTGCAGACTCCTTTCCATAAGTGAAGAACCCCTAATCCGAGTTCTTCTGCTCTTTCATTATCTCAGGAGCTTTTTGCAGTATCCTGTCAGCCAGTCCGTAGCTGATTGCCTCGCCGGCCTCCAGCCAAAGGTTGCGGTCGCAGTCTTTTTCAATCTTCTCCGCCGACTGGCCCGTATGCTCTGCCAGTATATCATAAAGCCGGCTCCGAAGCCGCAGTATCTCTTTTGTCTCAATCTCGATGTCGGTCGCAGGCCCTTCCAGCAGCCCCGATATTGAAGGCTGATGCAGCAGCACCCTGCTGTTGTTCAGGAGAAATCTCTTGCCCGCCTTGCCGCCCGACAGCAGCACCGCACCCATACTTGCCGCCTGCCCGATGCAGTATGTCGCCACATCGCACCGCAAAAACCGCATCGTATCGTATATCGCAAGACCCGCCGTTATCGCTCCGCCCGGCGAATTGATATAAAAATGAATGTCGGTCTTGTTGTCCTCGTTACTGAGGAACAGCATTTGGGCGATAATCAAATTCGCCGCCACATCGTCTATCGGCCCGCCGAGGAATATTATCCTGTCTTTGAGCAGTCGCGAATAAATATCATAAGCCCGCTCGGTTATCCCGCTTTTTTCAATTACTATCGGCACTAAATGTTGATTCACCGCCATATTTCTTACTCCTGGTTTTCAGTATTTAGCCCCGCAACTTGTCCGCCGCAGTTTTAACGAAGGCGGATTTATTGCGGGCTTTTGGGCTATCCTACCCAACTCCCCTACCTCTGACAAGTACTTTTTTCCACTGCTTTTAAGCAAATTGTCTTTATGAAGAATCTTTACTGCTTCGCCACACATAATTTGAGGGGTTGTCATGCTGAACGAAGTGAAGCATCTGGTCTTATCAAAGAGAGCAAGGTAGGGTGGGGTCTTTACCCCACCATTCCGGATTTTTATTCCCCCATCAGCCAGTTATTCGCCGTCACCGCGTAATCGAGAAAATCCACTCTCCTGTCGTAATTCGAATCCGCCTCCCTACGGAACAAAATCTTACTGGTTACATCAGCCAGTTCTTTTGAAACATCTTTTTCGTTCGACATTTTGGTCTCCTTTCTGAAAAATTGGTTAATAGTTTGTACACAAAACACTTACCTGCATTTATGCAAAATATACTTTTATCAACGGCTGGCTTGAGACAGGATAAATCGGTCGGGCGAAATATTCGTGTTAAGTTCGAGGTCGGTAAGTTCTACCGTTTGTTCCCAGCCCATTGCCTTGTCACCGGTTCCCTCTATGAAAGTCGTAACGAATTTCCGGGGAAATTTTGCGACTTCACCGTTTTTCTGCATATAATCTTCATAACGAAAATTTCTGACCACATTTCTTGCGGGGTCGAATGCGTCGAACTGTCTTAATTCGCCTTTGTCGGCACTAAACCAGAATAAACCTTTTGTTAAAAAAGGCTCAAAAAGGTATTGCTGTTCGCCTCCAAATCTATTATTCGTTTCTTCCGCCGTGCTTCGGCGTATGGCAACTCCTTGTTCTTTAAGGTAATCTTCCTTCGATAATTGACGTCTATTTAGAGGATTGTCCGGGTAGGCCTTTGCCATATAATCAAGGGGCAGGAAGAGCAATTCCGCGTCAAATGACTCGTTTCGCTGTTCATCCCTGCTGGTTTTGACCGCCTTATTTACGTCGTTCGACCATCGCAGCCAGTCCTTGCTGAAAATGTCGCTGCTCACCACGTTCCATTTGGATTTGTCATTGGATATGCGAACTCGAATATTTACCGGGCTTTTTCCTTCGGGCGGGTTGCTTAAAGGCATCACGGCGAATTCAATCGCCCCTGTCTGCGAAGACTCGTTCACATCTGTAAAGGCACCGTCCTTGAATATCCGCACCCGTGTTTTGTATCTCGCCGAGCCGTTTTGAACCGCCAGCCAGCTTGTATGCTGAGATTCTAAAAATGATGTTGCTTTCTTTTGCTCTTCTGGTGATAAAACTGAGCGAGAAAAGTAAGCTATAGGCGCAAAATACTTTTCAGGAATGTTGCTTGAAATATTTTTTTGAACAGATGGCGACTCTTCTGGTCTCATCATAGAAACAAACGTTTGCGAAATGGCTGTTTCGGAAGATTTGACCGGAACGCTTTCCTTGTCGTTTACCATACCGGCACTGCTGGAATTTGTAAATGTGAGTTTGCTCGTCTGCTGGCCGGATAATACAGACTTCTGTTCATCCGGAGATTTACCTGGCATCGGCCGCTTCAAAAAAAATACTGTCGCTGCAAGAACAATGACAATCGCCGCGAATATTTTGACACCGCTTGATTTATTCATTTTCTGAACTCCTTTTTATAATTTTAAAATATGCTTGTTCGCACAAAATTCCATAGTATCGGGTCTTCTTAATAACTGGATTCGGGCACCGGCCTGGCGCCCGAATCCAGCCGCAATTTCTACAACGGGAATTCATCCGGCCCATATCACGCTGCCGCCCAGCTCAGAAAAATTAACAACCGCAGCCTCCCGAACCCGTGCAACCCGTGCAACCTCCCGAGCAGCCTCCCGTGCAGCCCGTGCAACTCGTGCAGCCTCCTACGCAGGTTCCCGTACAACCCGTGCAGGTTGTATTGCAGGTCCCCTTGCAGCCTCCGGTGCAGGTTGTATTGCAGCCGAACAAACAGCCTCCCGTGCAGTTATCCGAACAGATTGCATTGCAGCCTGAGACACAGTCACCGATAGCCAACTTCTGCCGTGAAATACCCGGCAGGTTCAGTCCCAGGAACGCCAGTGCAGTTCCCGTTGCTATTGACCCGGCTTTTTTCACCGCTTCCCTGCGCGACAAAACCTTATTGACTGCATCCGTCAGTTCTTTTGATACATCTTTTTCGTTTGACATTTTTAAGCTCCTTTCTGAAAATTAATGAGTAACCGTTTATTCACAAAAAATTGTTTCTACTACCTTCTTCTTTCAAAAAACTCATACTGGATGCTTCACATTATTTCGTAACCTGAGCAGGTATCCTCACAACTATGGCCGCAACTTCTACAACGGCAATCCATCCGGCCCATATCATGCCGCTGCCCGCCTCAAAAAAATCAATTTAACAACCGCAACCACCGCTGCTTCCCGAGCAACTCGTGCAGCCTCCCGAGCAGCCTCCCGAGCAGGTTGAACTACAGCCTCCCGTGCAGCCCCCCGTGCAACCCGTGCAGCCTGTTATGCAGCCTCCCGTGCAGGTTGAACCACAGGCACCAATAGCAGCTTTCTGCTGTGATATACCCGGCAGACCCAGACCAAGAAACGCCAGCGCAGCTCCCGCTGCTATCGACCCGACCTTCTTTACCGCCTCCCTGCGTGACAAAACCTTATTGACTGCATCCGTCAGTTCTTTTGATACATTTTTTTCATTTGACATTTTTAAGCTCCTTTCTGAAAATTAATGAGTAACCGTTTATTCACAAAAAATTGTTTCTACTACCTTCTTCTTTCAAAAAACTCATACTGGATGCTTCACATTATTTCGTAACCTGAGCAGGTATCCTCACACCTATGGCCGCAGCTTATGCAACGGCAATCAGTCCGTTCATATCACGCCGCTGTCCAGCTCAGAAAAATTAAATTAACAACCGCAGCTTCCTGAACCCGTGCAACCCGTGCAGCCTCCCGAGCAGCCTCCCGAGCAGGTTGAACTACAGCCTCCCGTGCAGCTTCCAGTGCAACCAGTGCAACCCGTGCAGGTTGTATTGCAACTTCCTGTGCAGCCTTGGCAGCCCTTGCAGCCTTCCTTACAGGATGTCTTGCAGCCAAACAGGCAGCCTGTATTGCAGGTTCCCATGCAGGTTAGGTTGCAGGTGCCATCTAGGCAGGTGTTATCGCAGGTATTTACGCAGTCTCCCCCACAGGTTTCATAGCAGTCTGAGCTACCACAACTGTACACACCAATAGCAGCTTTCTGCCGTGATATACCCGGCAGACCCAGTCCGAGAAACGCCAGCGCAGCTCCCGCAGCTATCGACCCGGCCTTCTTCACCGCCTCCCTGCGTGACAAAACCTTACTCGCCGCATCGGCCAAATCTTTTGATACATCTTTTTCGTTTGACATTTTTGTTCTCCTTTTACTTTTTGACCTTTCTTACTTGTTTCACACAACACACATTCACAAAACCCGAACAGCACTTTCTCTGCGCAGAAAGCCGTTCTCTATTATGTAAGTGCCTTAAAATTGCAAAATTGAAGAAACCTCGCCCCGCTTTTTTTGCAGCTTTTTCGCAAGATGAGCAAATACAATCACTTATCCGCTATTTTTTTGGCTTGTTTTATGAAGATTTTTTGGGTTTGTCTGTTTGAAGGAGGCAATAAACTTTTTTACCGAAGTTTTTTTTGAGAGTTGACATCGACAGGAATTAATGCAGGGGCGGTTTTTATCTTATATTTTTCCAGTTCCGCAGCCGTCTCGCTGCTCTTGGCCAATTCTCCCGTTTTAAGTGCGTCAATCAGCTTTGCCGCATCCAATATCGGGCCAAATGCAATCTTTTTGCCCTTATAATTCAGCTCGATAGTCCTGCCGGTCTTCATCGCCAGCGCCCAGAACCGCTCAGGCGTAACATTTGGCTCGACCTGCGCCGCAAGCGCATAAACCCCGGCAATATATGGTATCGACCAGCTCCATCCTCCGTCTGCGTAGAACACATACTCATTTGTCCCCGTAGGGCTGGCCGTAGTTCGGCTGTCCATCGGAACAAGCAAACGGTTCAAAGGATAACCGTCCTGCCTTTGGTAGAAATCCTTGGCCCAGAAAGTCCCGGGCCGGTAACTATTAAAATCGTCAGGATTCACTGTCGGCTCACGCCCTAACCCATTAAACCCGAAATTATGTATCTCTTCGGTCGAAGAGCATATCACCAGCATCCCCGCCGCCTTCGCCTTTTGCATCACCTCGCTTATCTCCTTATAACCATTCAATGAAGGATTCCACCCCAGCGACATCGAGATTACACGAATTTTTTTGTTCTTCGGAAGCTGCTGGTTTATCTCCAAGATCCGGTTAACCGCCTGCACACGGGTCTTGAAGCTCTGTTGTGCCTTTTCCTTTTCCAAAACAAAAGGCCAGCTTGCAATGTAATAAACATCTGCCTCTGGGGCAACCCCTGTTGTTTTGCCAGCGGCAATGGAAACAACCGCCGCTCCATGCATATGTGCATCCGCTCCATGCCCATTCTCTGCTTCCTTCAACTCCAAAATTCCGATTTCTTCGTATAACCGGATGCGTTCCACATATTCCTGATGGTCAACTAACAGGGGGTTATCTATTATTGCAATGCTTACCCCTCGCCCCGTAATCCCCTTTTTATGAAGCTCCCGGATACCCAGCCCCGGATTCTTTCCTGTCTCCATAATTTGTTTCGGCTCGAAACCCTCCGGCATCCTGTCACGACTTGGCCACACAGTTCGTTCGTCAAAATCTGAATGCACAAGGTCATTTATATTTGTTCTCAGGTCGAGTTTTGACAGGTTAAAACCCCGCAGGTCTACCTGAAACGGGTCGCGGGGATTATTTGGGTCGTATTTAGGCAAAGTTTTTATCTCGCCCCTCCCAAATACAGATGGTGCCGGCCTTCTGTCAATCTTGGGCAATTTGAGTGAAGATTCTGACCTGCTTTTATTTTCTGCTGCCGCCACCGCAGAAATTAACGTCGCACCGACAACTATTACAACAAACCCCCTTGCAATATCGGCCTTCATGCCCTTTTTCTATCCCCTTATCCGCTATACGCTATTACTTCTCCTGCTTCTTTTCTTTCTTTCCCTTGTCCTCTTCCTCGTGCAGCACATCGTCGATAAGACCGTATGCCTTCGCCTCTTCGGCGGTCATATACCTGTCCCTCTCAGTCTCAGCGGCGATTCTCTCTATCGGCTGGCCCGTATGCTTCGACAGGATTTCATTTATCATCGCCTTGGCCTTGAGTATCTCTTCCGCCTGTATCTTTATGTCCGCCGCCTGGCCCGTCACCCCGCCCCATGGCTGGTGCAGCATCACCTTTGCGTGCGGCAGCGCAAATCTTTTGCCCTTCGTCCCCGCCGCAAGTATCACCGCTCCGCCCGACTGCGCCCTGCCGATGCAAAAAGTCGCTATCGGCGAGCTGACAAACTGTATCGTATCATATATCGCCATCGTATCGTCTACCGTCCCGCCCGGCGAATTGATATACAGGCTGATTTCATTGTTGCGTTTCAAATTGTCTAAGTAAAGTATCTTCATTATCACCTCAGCCGCACGGGCGTAGCTAATCTCACCGATGAGAAAAACAATCCGGTTCTCCAGCAGCATATCATCTAAGCTCATCTGCCTGTATCGCTGATAAGGCCCATACTGGTCGTATATATTCACTTCTTTTCCGCCGCCCTTCACTATACGCTCACCTGCCATTCCTTAATCCCTTTACTATGAACAATTAACTATGAACAATTAACTAACCTTCGGCCATTTTTATTTACCTGTTTTCTTTTTTGCCGGCTTAGTCGTTTTTTTGCCCTCTTTTTCTTTCTTTTCCTTCTTTTTCTTATCGGAATCGCTCTTTTCAGCCGTCTTTTTCACCTTTTTTTCGCTTTTTTCCTCAACTTTCGCCGGCTTTACCACCTTTTTTCTCATTTTTTTCACCGGCTTTTCCGCCTCAACCTCCGTTATTTTCGCACTTTCCAGCATTTTCGCCACACATTTGTTCTCCCGCATCTGCAATTTAAACTGCCCCAGCGACCCATCCCGCTCCATCTCTTCCCGCAGCCTTTCCGGCCTTTGCCGCCGCTGAATAGCCGTCTGCGCTATATAACCATTCAGCTCCTCCTCGCTGACGCTTATACCAAGCTGCTCAGCCACCTTATCCATTATAAAGAACAATCTTACCTGCTCTTTCGCCTGCTGCTCACTGCCCGCCTTTAGCTGCTCAATCTGCTCGCTAATCTGCTCGTGCGTCAATCCTCGCATCCTCAGGTTCACATACTGCCTTTGCAGCAATGTTTCCGCCTGGTCCGCAACAATATCCAGCGGCAGGTCAAATTTCGCATTATCCAGCATATACTTATAAATCTGCTCGTTCATCTGGTCTTTGGCCTGCTGCTCCAATCGGCTATGCAGCACATCGCGTACTCTTTCCCGCAGCTCCCCCTCATTTGCCACGCTGTACTTCTTGAAAAATTCCTCATCCAGTTCTGCCTGCCTTAGCCACTTTATGTCCTTAACGGTTATCCTGACGGCCACTTTTTTGCCGCGATATTCCTCTTTGAAAAACGTCTTCGGCACCTCAACAACGGTCTCTCTCGTCTCGCCCGCCTTCGCCCCTTCCAGCAGCTCATCGAGTTTAGGCACCGGCACAATCCCGATAGAACCGTGTTCCCTCGCATACACCTCGATATTATCTAACTTTTCCTCCTCCTCAACGCCCTCGACCTTCAAGACCGCATCTGCTATCACCTGGTCTTCAGCCTCAACCTTGCCTTCCTCACGCGGCACCCATACCCCCGACCACTCCTGCAACTGCTCAATCTCATCGCTGATTTGCTCATCAGCAACTTCAAGCTTCGTTTTATTTACAGGTATGCCCTCAAGCGCAGGCAAAGCAAACTCCGGCCTCACCTCAACCTCAAATTCGAACTTCAGCGGCCCAGTTTCCGGCAGCTTAATCTTTTCAAATTCAATATTCGGCTCGCGAAGTGCGTCTATCTTATTGTCTTTCATCGCCGCATCGCTCGCATCCGCCAGCAGTTTCAGCTTTATCTGTTCCGAAACATCTTTGCCGAACCGTTTTTCCAAAAGCCGACGCGGCGCACGCCCCCGCCGAAAGCCCGGCACCATCGCATCTTTCCGCAGTGTCTCATACTGCTCATCGGTGGCGCTTTTTACCGTCTCTTCCGGTATCTCCACCGAGACCTTCTTCTTGCACGGCCCAGCCTCTTCTATCGTTATCACATTTTTACTCGTTACCGTTTGCTGCTGTTCTTCTTCTGCCATTTTTCTGCTCCCAAAACAACTTTATATTATTAACTTCTTTTTAAAAAACAGTGTAAATCCGTGTCCTTATTTTTATCTTTTATTTTCTCTGTGACCTCTGTGTTCTCTGTGGCAAATTTTAATTTCTTTCTAATTTTTTATCTTTGTGGCCTCTGCCTGCCGCGGCGTAGCCTTGGCGAAGCCGGGTGGCTTTTAAACAAAAAGGGCTTCAGGAACTCCTTCCCGTAGCCCTCTTCTCAAAATCCACCTCCGTGAAATTATTTAACATATCGGAGACCAATGCCAAACTATCTTTTAGTTGGTAACTCGCCGATACTATATCTAACGACTATCGACTAACAACCAACGACCAACAAAGCGGGTGATGAGGCTCGAACTCACGACATTCACGTTGGCAACGTGACGCTCTACCACTGAGCTACACCCGCATTCCAACTAAAACTCACAAACTGCCCTTACAGTGTTAATCCGTGTTAATCCGTGTCTAAAGTATACAGACCCCTTTCCTGCTTTTCAAGCGGCTTTCTCATATTTTTTTCGCCATATTATCCCCCCCCTTTTTTACTTCATCATTCGGAATTTATTATTCATTATTCGATATTCCCCTCCTCTCCGCCCTCCGTCTTGTCCGCCGTAAGTTTACTGAAGGCGGATGTCATTTTGCTTTTTGATGTTTGATTTTTGATTTGCTTTCCTATCCGCTACCCGCCCCTCGAAGCGCAGCGTAGATCCCGGAATGCCGTTATCCGGGACCCAGTTGTTCCTCTCCGAGTCACGAGCCACAAGCCACGAGCCCCTTACATCCTGCCCGCCCGCCGACACCCCCATTTTTACCTTGAAAACGCGGTTTTATCCTGAAAAATCATACCACTAAGTGGTATGATTTGCCGTAAGTCCTTATTTTACGTTGCCGCTTGTCTATCCGCTGTTCGCTCTCCGCGCTGCGCAATGCGCCCCCGCACAATGCACTGCGAATCAATCATAAGTACTTGATAATCAATCAGTTACGCAGCTCCCTTTTTGAAAAAATCTAAAAATTTTCATCTTTTCTACAAACTTTTTTCAACTCGCAAAACGCACAAAAATTTCGCAAAAACCATACTTTTTTTCGCAAAATCGCATACATTTTTTGCAAAATTTCGAAATTTTTCGCATTTTTTCGCACTTTTTCACACTTTTTCCAGCCCCTGCAATCGTTAAATCCCACCCATTTTAACAAACAGAAAATCGCCTGACTGTGTTTAGAGGACTTGAATATAGCATTGCATTTTATATAATAGCGGAAAAATTGTTTTATAAAGTCATATAGATGCAGATTTTGAGCGGAAAAGAGAGGTAATATGTCAGCGAAACAAAAAAATGTAGTTCTATTTATATTGATTATGGTGTTGGTGGTTCTGGTGGTAAGACTGTTTCTACACTGCCCGTTTACCTGTCCTGTGAAGCCGATAGGACAGCCTAATCAGCCTGCTGTAAAACCTGTGGAAAAGCCCGCAGAAACCACTCCAGCGGTGGAAAAACCCGCTGCGAAGTCTGCCGGCAAAACATTTATTGAGTTTAGTATTCAGCAGGACAAAAAAATCATATCCCTTTCGACTTTCAGCGAGCCGCCGCAAATGGCTATCTGGCTGGAAGACCCAGCGAGCCATAAGTATAAGACGATATACGTCAGTTATCGCACCGGCACAGGCGATATGGTAGGCAAGGCTGAATGCCCGGGGTGCCTGCCGCTATGGTTTGAAATCTATAACAGGGAGACGGGCAAAAAAGGATATCCGAAACCTGATAATCCAGCGCCGGCGGCGGTAACGGGTGCGACGCCGCAGAATGAGAGCTTCAAGATTGTGCGTGAAATTGAGCCGGGCAGTAAATGGATATGCTGGATGGAGATGAATCTGGCCGGCGATTTCAACGAGAAATATAAGGAATTCGATGAGAAAACCCAGACAGCGGATGATGAATTTTCCGGTCAGCCGCCGTTGGTTTACCGCTGCGAGATAGAGGCTGTGCCGGGCAAGAAGTATGTGCCGGTGCTTTATGGGCAATCGGATATGAGAAAGCCTTTTGAGCAAATGATACAGCCTGTCAGCCCGGATGTTACGACGGCCAAAGAGGTTTTCAAGTCGATTGAAATCAGCATTACGCAGGCAGAGCCGAACCAGCCGAAGTAGTTTTAGGCTTGCATTTTACAGCTTTGGCATATAAATTGGTCTTGTCGAAGAAAGAAATTTTTTGTTATTTTTCAAATAAGTGAGGAGTAAAAATTATGAAAGGTATGAACAGGCGTCGCTTTCTCTCGGAGTCGATAAAGGGTGCAGCAGGGTTATCACTGGGGATGGCGGCAGTATCAAAGTCGGCTGACAAGCCGGCAGACGCAAACAGCAAACCGGCAGATGCCAACAGCAAACCCGCAAAGACACCGGCGCCATCTGCCAATGCGGCTGGAGCAAATGAAAGGGTGGTGCTTGCCATAATCGGGGCGGGCAATTACGGCACCAAGGTAATTACCAGAATGATAAAATTGCCGAACGTCCAGGTCAAATATGCGTGCGATGTGAACGACGAGCGGGGTGCTGGCACTATCAAGACGCTGGAGGAGTCGCAGGGATTTGCGCCGAAGCGAATTGTCGATATGCGTGAGGCGTTGGATGACAAGGAGGTCAACGGCGTGCTGATTTCGACACCTGAACACTGGCATGCGCTGGCGACGATATGGGCGTGCCAGGCGGGCAAGGACGTATATGTGGAAAAACCTATCGCGATATCGCTGTGGGAAAGCCGAAAGATGGTCGAGGCGGCGAGGAAATATAAACGAATTGTTCAATGCGGGACCCAGAACCGAAGCGCCGATTATGCTTACACGGCACGCGACTACATCAAGAGCGGCAAGTTAGGCAAGGTTCTGTACGTGAAGGTTTATAGTATGCTGCTGGCAGATATTGTTTGGAATCCGCAACCAGACTCGCCGGCACCGAAAGGTCTTGACTGGGACCGGTGGCTTGGGCCGGCAGTGGAAAGGCCATATAATCCTTATATGCACAAGCGATGGAGCAACTACTGGGCATTCGGCACGGGGAATATAGGGCACGATGCGACGCACCAGATTGATTTGGCGAGGATAGCGATGGGCGACCCGATGCCGCCAAAGACGATTACCTGTATCGGGGGCAGACTGGCATATAATGACAAACGAGATGTGCCTGACACACAGGCGGTTACTTACGAATACGGTGATTTTGTTATGACGCTGGACTTGGCGTGCTTTACGCCTTACCTGATTAAGGCAGGAGAAAAAGTGCGGCTGGGCGACAAGTGGCCCGACTGGGCGACAAACGGCGACCGCATCGAAATATACGGCACAGACAGGATAATGTATCTGGGCAGAATGGGCGCAGGCTGGCAGATAATGGAGCGAAAAGGAAAGGGCGACGATTCTACTATGGAGGTTATTGACCAGCAGCACGGCAAATACCCCAGCGAGCCGCACGAGGCGAACTTTATCGACTGCATACGGACGCGAAAGACGCCCAACGGCAACATTGAGCAGGGCCATTACAGCAATATTCTTGTCAATGCGGCGAATATTTCTTACCGAGTGGGCAATAAACAACTGGCATTTGACAGCAAGAGCGAGACATTTACCAACTGCAAGGAGGCCAATGATTTGCTTAAGCCGGCGTATCGCAAGAACTATCGTATTCCGGACCAGGTATAGGCAGCAGATATTAAAGGAGCAAATTTAAGATGTCGGAACTGAGAAGAATTACACGGCGTGAATTTATGGTTCGCAGCACTCAGGGCGCTGTGGGTATTCTGGCGGCTACCGCATTAACCTCGTGCAAAAGTCTCGATGCAGCATCGAAAGGCCAGCCTAGCTCGAAGATGAGGTTCGGTCTGGTTACTTATGAGCTGGCCAAAGACTGGGACCTGCCGACTATTTTGAAGAACTGCGAGACGGCGAAGGTTTACGGCGTTGAGCTTCGCAGCGGTCATTCGCACGGGGTCGAGCCGAGCCTTAATGAGCAGCAGCGAAAAGAGGTAAAGAAACGATTTGCGGACAGTCCGATTACGCTGATTGGGCTGGGAGCGAAGATAGGTTTCGATTCGCCTGACCCGGAAGAGCATAAGAAAGAAGTCGAGACGGTGAAGGACCTTATCAAGTTAAGCCACGATATCGGCGGCGGAGGAGTAAGGGCGATGCCGAACAAGAAGCACAAGGAAGTCCCGATAGAGCAGACCATCGAGCAGATAGGCAAATCGGTCAATGAGGTCGGGAAGTTCGGGGCTGATTACGGCCAGCAGTTCCGGCTGGAGGTTCACGGTGATTTTGAAGACGTGCCGACATTCAAGAAGATTATAGATATAGCAGATAATCCAAATGTCAGGATATGCTGGAACTGCAACAAAGGAGACCTGAAGGGCAAAGGCCTGGAGTATAATTTTGCTCTTCTCAAGGACAGGATTGGTCTTGTGCATGTTCGAGAGCTGAATTCCACGGATTATCCTTATACAGCACTGATGGGGCTTTTAGTGAAGATGGATTACAAGGGCTGGGTTGGGCTGGAGACCACGAGTAAGCCTGCGGACAGGGTTAAGCTGCTGGCGGAACAGAGAGAACTATTTGAGAATATGCTGGCTGCTGCAAAAGCATAAAAACACAGGGAGGTTAGATTAGATGAGAGCCAAGGCAATGTTGGCGGGGGTTGTGGTGGTTGTGCTGGCGGCGATTTGCGTGCCGGCAGCCCCGACAGAATCGGGGGACCAAAATGATGCCTGTTTTTCCAAAAGCCTGCACTATACCGGCGAAGGGATGCGATACTGGTATGAAAAAGAAGATGGGCTGAAAAGCATTACGAATATCTCTTATGACAAGCTTGGCTGCAATCACTGCCACGTAAAATCGTGCGACCAGTGCCACGCCAGGAAAGACCAGCAGGCGTGCAGCTACAGTGTTCAAAAGGCCAGAGAGATAGATACCTGCACGGTCTGCCACGCAAGAGCAAAGGCGGCGTTTGAGGCCGGCAAAGACTCAAACAGCGTTGATGTTCATATAGCCAAAGGCAAGGTATGTGCCGACTGCCATAAGGGGCAGGATGTTCACGGCGACGGGACGCTGCGGCACTCGATGCGGGACGAAGGGGCGGTGAGGGCAAACTGCACGAACTGTCATAAGCCGAAAGAAAACGATATTCGGCCACACACCGTTCATCGGGGCAAGCTGGATTGTCTTGCGTGCCATATATCAAATTCGATATCCTGCCTGAACTGTCATATAGACAATTTCGCCAAGACAGGCAAAAAGGAAGGCAATTTTCTGAAGCCGGTTCAGGACTGGCTGCTGCTGGTCAATTATAAGGGCAAGGTAACGGCGGGGACGGTTCAGACGGCGGTTTACAACAATAAGAAGTTTATCGCTTATGCACCGTATTTTACGCATGCTGTGCAGGCAAAGGCCAAAGATTGCGCCGACTGTCACGGCAATGCTGCGATGAAGCTTCTGCAGAAGAACGAGCCTGTGCCGATGGCGACGTTCAAGGACGGGCAAATGGTCAACTGGAAGGGGATTGTGCCGTTGGTGCCGGACAAACTGCAATGGACGTTTTTGACCAAAGATGCGAGCGACAAATGGATTCCTATCGAGAGCAATGAGCCTGCAAAGGTTCAGTTTGTAAACTACGGCGAGCCGTTTACGAAAGAACAGATTAAAAAAATGGGGATGCCATTCAGAAAATAGCGCCTGTTTAATAGAACATATCCTCGTAACGCATAAGGGCTTCGATAAAGAAGTGGTCGCCATAAATCAGTGACCTGTCAACCTCGCCTGCGTTATCGTCGGTGTTTTTGGCATTTCCGGTTCCGTGAAGAAGAATGCCCATACTGTTGGTGCCGTCCGCGAGATAAGAGGGCGAAGTAAGGGAATCCAGAATATTGAGGGCGGCGGTCTGAAACTTTACTTTATCAGTACCTGAAACAAAAGTACTTAGTTCAAGAAGTCCTGATGCGGCGATAGCAGCGGCGGAACTGTCTTTGTGCAGGTGGGAATTGGGGTCGCCGGGCGGAAAATCGGGGGCGTTGAAGTCCCAATAGGGGACATAATCGGCAGGGAGATGGTCTATGAAATAATTGGCGCACTTTTTGGCGGTATTCAGATAGTTGGTATCGAGAGTTTCGCGATAGGCGATGGTAAAGCCGGCAATAGCCCAGGCCTGTCCCCGAGACCAGGTGGTGTTGTTGGTAGCGCCCTGCTTGTTCCATTTCAGGATAACGCTGCCGTTGGATGTGTTATAATTGACCGCCTGCCAGACGCTGCCGTTTTGGCGGACGTTGTTAGTCATAGTTTTATTGGCGTGGCTTACGGCCATATTGTACCAGCTTGAGCTGCCGCCGTTTTTAGAGCCCCAGAACATCATCTCCAAGACCATCATCCCGTCTATGATAACGGTGAATGGCGAAGGGTCATTGTACCAGGACCTTATGCAGCCGACGGTAGAATTATACCTGTAATTAGCGAGGGTGGTGCAGGCCTGGAGTATTTTCGGTTTATATGCGGGATTTTGAGTTACGCGGTAGCCAAGGCCGTAAGAACGCTGAACGATGAAGCCTGCCTCGTGGTCGCCAGTTCGATTTGGCTCATTTACCAGGGGCACTGTCCAGCTATTAGCCCAGTTTTTCCATTTTTGGTCTGATGTTCTTTGGTACAGGTACCAAAGTGCGCCGGGCCAGTAGCCTGATGCCCAGTGTCCTTTGGCTTTCGGCTCCCACTCGCCGTTTTGGGGGTACGTACTGCGTGGATAGTTGGCGTCCCAATAAGAGGAATCGTTTATAAAAGTATTTATTGAGTTATCCAGTCGTTGTTCAACGAAAGTCCAGAGATAGACAAGGTCTGGGTCGGCTTTCCAGTGCGGCGCAAAAAGTGCGAAATCGACGAGGTTGACGGTGCCGCTATTGTCGAGGTCGGCGCCGCTGCAATTGCCGCAGGTATTCAGCCAGTGCTGGGCAATGACCTCCAAATCCTTCCAGTCGATGTTGTAGTCTTTGACGAGGTCGCATTTAACGACCGAAACAGCAGGCGCTTCGCCGGCGAGGATAAATACCAGTATTATCAAGGGTAATGATAGGCGAAAAGTGGAGCAAATGCCTGATTTTATTGTGCAAATCACAAAGAAGCTCCCGGCACAGTTTGAAGACTTCTCTTTTTTAATAATTTGCTAAAAAAGCGATTTTTCAATATAATAGTATATACAACAAAGCAGTAAAATGTCAAACGTTTTATTGGTCAGTGGAGTTAAGGGAAACGGATATGTTCTGGACATTAATAGGCATTGCGGTGGTAATATTGGCGATAGGGTGGATTGCATACGGGATATGGGAATACAGGATGCGGCAGGAGGAGAAAACGAAACCGAAAGAGGCATCGGAAAAATTGAAAAAGTCCAGAGAGGCGTTTGCGGAATACGTAAAGAAGATGGAAACTTTCAAGAAGCCGGAACGGAAACCGGAGGAGAAAAAGTAGAAAACAAAATGGGAGAGGGGGTTTATATTTTTTCAATTTCTTTCAGAGCTAGGTCGGCGATTTCGGGCAGCAGTAGCTTAAGTTCGGGGGAAAGCTCCATACCGTAATCAATAATCTTCGGCTCAATGCCGATAATTTTGATTTTCGGCAGGGCGGAGGTTTTTCGGATGATTTCAAACACATCTTTTAAGGTTATGTCGTGAAGTGAAATTTTCGGAGGGTTGTCGGTTTCGAAATCTTCGGGGCCGAAAAGGTAGATTTGCCCGGGCGGGCCATCGGCTTTGACGGCATCAATGATGATAACCTTGTCGGCACGCTGAATGAAATCAATCAGGGCAAAGCCTGCTGTGCCGCCATCGAGTAATTCCACATCACGGGGGACAGGCCTGGTTTTGAGATATTCGATAAGATGAACGCCGATGCCTTCATCCTTGAGGAGAAGGTTTCCACAGCCTATGATGAGTTTTTTACTCTTAGACAACTCTGAAATTCTTTATTTGGCCGTTAGGTTTTATTAAATGGACTGCGCAGGCGAGGCAGGGGTCGAATGAGCGAACAACCCTGACGACTTCAATGGGGTTATCGGCGTCGGCGACAGGCGTGCCAATCAGGGCCTCTTCAATCGGGCCGCGAACGCCCTTATCATCGCGAGGAGAGGTGTTCCAGGTTGAGGGGACTACGCACTGGTAATTTTCGATTTTGGAGTCCTTGATTTTGAGCCAGTGACCGAGAGCGCCGCGGGCGGCTTCGACCATACCGCAGCCTGTGCCGGTCTGTGGCACAGAGCAATCCGTCCAAACCGGGCCATCAGGCTTTAACTGCGAAACCCAGGTTTCAAGGGCGTTGGCGACTTTTTGGGCCTCCAGGGCGCGTGCGGCGTGGCGGTCTATTACGGAAATGCCTTTGCGATAATCGTTGTTTATCCACATACGGGCGAGAGGGCCAACTTCATAAGGGGTGTTTTCGTAGCGTGGGGCCTTTGCCCAGGAATAGCCGGCGGTTTTTTGCGGACTGGGTTCGGTAAGACCGTCCATAGGGGCTTTGCCTGAAGTTTTGTCTTCATACCAGGAATATTTTACGTCCTCGGTTATTTTTGCGGCGTCTAAGTCCAGCAGTTTGTCGCCGGTGTATCTGCCGCGTTTGAAGAATTTATTTTTGCCGGAGGAGTCGAGGTCAAAGACGCCGTAAGCGAGGAGATTTTTGTGGCCGATGCCGATTTTTTGATAATCGCCGTAAGCGGAGGCTATCGTCATAACGTCGGGGACGTAGACGTTGTTTATGAATTCCTGCACCTGCTTTAGCCGCCAGAGATAAGCGGTGATTTTGTCGACGGTGGGTTTTTGGGTAACGCCGCCGGCGACAAAGCCTACGTGATGAGGGGCTTTGCCGACGAAAATAGCACGCATCTCGTGCGGGATTACTCTTATTTTCAGTGCTTCGAGGTAGTGATTGACAATAGTATCGTTTACGTTTTTGGGCAGTTTGTAGTCGCCTTTGAAGCGGGGTATAAAAGGTGCGGTGTCAGGCCCGGTGACATAATCGAGGGAAGCGAGGTGATAGAAGTGCAGGATGTGCGAGTGAAGATAGTTTGCACCCACGACTATATTTCTGATGATGCGGGCATTGTCGGGGATGGTAACGCCGAAGGCATTTTCGAGTGCGCAGGCAGAGGCGAGGGCGTGGTCAGCGGAACAGACGCCGCAGATTCGCTGAGTTATATTTATGGCGTCACGGGGGTCTCTGTCTTTGAGGATTATTTCAAAGCCGCGAAACAACGTAGCGATGGTTCGGGCGTCAACGACTTTGCCCTTGTCCACCTCCACCTCGATTCCGAGATGGCCTTCAATCCTGCTTATGGGGTCAATCGTGATTTTCTGGTTAGCCATTATTGTGTCCTTTGTCGCTGATTTCATTTAAGTCAGGCAAGCTCATTTTGCTTTTTGGGCCAAAGCGGTTCCGGCAAAGCGGTGAAGAACGGTGTAAGGCCGTCGAGAAATTCTATACTGCAACAGCCGATGCAGGGTGCGCCGGCGCCTATGCACCATTCGACCTTGCTGTTCCAGCGGCGAGTTGGGCAATCTGAATTCGTGACGGGGCCTTTGCAGCCTAACTGAATCAGGCAACCCTTTTCGCCAAACTTTGAGGCAAACACGTTGTCGATGTAATAAGAATAATTGGGGCAGTTCTGATGAATGGTATCGCTGAAGAACATTTTGGGTCTGCCTTGTTCATCGAGCTGGGGCGGGCCATACATAAGCAGATGGACGAGAGTTCCTACGAGCCAGTCGGGATGGGCAGGACAGCCTGGGATATTGATTACGGAGGCATCTTTGCCGAGAACGTCTTTTACACTTTTGGCCTCTGTCGGGTTAGGTTTTCCGGCGGAGACGCCGCCGCAGGCGGCACAGGCACCCAGAGCGATAATCGCCTTTGCTTTGGGAGCGAGGTTTTTCAGAGTCTCAAGAATTGTGATATGTTTGCCGTCCTTTTGGCCGATTGTGCAGTAAAGCCCGTTATCTTTTGTGGGGATTGCACCTTCAACGACGAGGATGAATTTGCCTTTTTCCTTTTCAGAAACGGTATCGAGATGAGAAATCGCTGTTTTTCCGGAAGCAGCCATTATGGTGGGGTTATACTGTAACGAGATGATTTTGAGCAGGACTTCGGCGATTGTAGGGTGGGCGGTGTTGAGCAGAGAGACGAGACAGCCATCATCGCCCGCGCCCTGAATCCAGATGACAGGGGGGTTGCCGGTAGCGGCCTTTTCGAGAGCAGCCAAAACTTCAGGGATACAGAGTTGAGAGATGCCGAGGCCGGCGGCTGAAAGGCCGCATAATTCCAGAAACCTTCGTCGAGTAAGAGGCATAATGTTTCCTTTTCAAACTTGAGTATCTTTTTATCGTATTATGGCGAGAGGGGCGGTATTTTCAAGTAATTTTTGCGAAATACAGTTGAGATATGGAATTAAGAAGGTAGAATTAAGGACACAGGAGAAGTCAGAATATGGAAGTTACGGAATTAAAGACAGCTATAACGGCGTTGCGGACCCGGATTGAAAAAGTCCGGGACTGGCTTTGACTTGTCCAGCAAGAAAAATCAGCTCAAACAACTCGAAAAAAAGATGGTCAGACCTGATTTTTGGGACAATCAGGAAACGGCCCAGTCGGTAGTTTCTCAACTAAGCGCGCTTAAATCGGTGGTCGAGCCGGCGGATGAGGCATTTACTGCGGTCAACGACCTGAGTGAACTTTTTAATATGGCGGCGGAAGAATCGGACAGCGAGACGCTGACACAAATTGAGAAGGAACTGGGCGAACTTCTGAAAAAGTGCGACAAAATCGAGCTGGTAGGATTGCTGTCGGGGCCGAACGATACGAGAAACTGCTTTTTCAGTATTCACGCAGGGGCAGGAGGAACAGAAAGCTGTGACTGGGTTGCGATGTTACTGCGGATGTACACCAGATATTTCGAGCGAAAACGATACAAGGTGGAGGAGCTTGATATGACTGCCGGCGAAGAGGCAGGGATACGGTCGGTAACACTGCGTGTGGCAGGGGCTTTTGCGTTCGGGAAATTGTCATGCGAGATGGGCGTCCACCGACTTGTGCGTATAAGCCCGTTCGATGCGAACAAACGGCGGCATACGAGCTTTGCCGCGGTGGATTGTATGCCGGAATTCGATGAGGATGTAGATATAGAAATAAAAGATACCGACCTGCGGGTGGATTTTTATCGTGCGGGCGGGCCAGGGGGACAAAACGTCAACAAGGTAAGCTCGGCGGTGCGAATCACTCATATACCGACGGGTATCGTGGTGCAGTGCCAAAACGAAAGAAGCCAGCACAAAAATCGCTCACAGGCGATGAAATACCTCAAGGCAAAACTGTATATGCTGGAGCAGCAAAAACGCGATGCGGAACTGTCGAAGCTATACAGCGACAAGGGAGAGATTGCCTGGGGAAACCAGATACGCAGTTATGTTTTGCAGCCTTATCAGATGGTCAAGGACCATCGAACCGATTTTCAGACCGGCAACGTGGATGCGGTGCTGGACGGGGACCTCGATGGATTCATAGAGAGTTATATGAGATACAGAGTGAAGAATAAAGGTCAGAAGTCAGAAGTCAGGAGTCAGGAAAAATGAAAGAGATTATAAATGTCGAATTGAAGGCGCAAAAGAGCGGTTTCAGCGAGCGCGAAACGGATTTGCTGGTGGCGGGGCGGTTCAGCGATGCCAAAAAAAGCGATTTTGTCAGCGATGAGCTTGACAGTAAACTCGGCGGTGCAATCGAGCGATTAGTCAAACTCGGCGATTTCAAAGGCAAAGAGGGAACCAGTGCAGTGCTTTACGGTGACAGCAAGATAGGAGCAAAACGGGTTTTGCTGATTGGACTGGGCGAGGAAAAGAAAGCGACTCTGGATACTGTCAGGAAGGCAGCGGCGCAGGCGGCTAATAAAGCGGCGGCGATGAAGGTAAAAGATGTTGCCTTGACGCTGCACAAGCCTTTCGAGAAAAGATTTGATTTGACAAAGATGGCCCACGTTATGGCGGAAGGGGTTTATTACGGCAGTTATAGTTATGATGAGTATGTTACCGAAAGCGAAAACGGCAGGCCGAGCGTGCTTGAGATTAAGCTAATTGAACCTGATTCGGGGAAAATAAAGAAATTAGAGAAGGGTCTTTCGACCGGAATTATTGTCGGCAGGATTCAGAGCTATGCGCGAACGCTGGCGAATCGACCTGCCAATGTGATAAGCCCGGCCAAGCTTGCGGAAGAGGCGCAGAAGATGGCAAAGAGTACGAAGGGAATAAATTGCACCATTTTTGATGAAAAGCAGATGGCTGATATGGGTATGGGAGGTGTGTTGGCGGTGGGGTCGGGGTCGCAGAACAGGCCGAAATTCATAGTTTTGAAATATGCAGCAGCAAAAGAATCGCCTGCGATTGCCCTTGTGGGTAAGGCGATAACCTTCGATTCAGGCGGGATAAGCATAAAGCCATCGGCGAATATGGAGCAGATGAAATTAGACAAGTCCGGCGGGATAGCGGTTTTAAGCACGATAAAGGCTGCGGCGGAACTGGGGCTGCCGTTGAATATATACGGGATTATCCCGGCGGCGGAGAACCTGCCAAGTGGGTCGAGTTACCGGCCGGGGGACATAATCACCACGTTCAGCGGCAAGACGGTCGAGGTGCAGAATACCGACGCCGAGGGGCGAATGATATTGTGCGATGCCATCAGCTACGCTGTTAAGCAGAAGTGCGAGACCATTATCGATATAGCTACGCTGACGGGGGCGTGTATGGTCGCCCTGGGGCAATATATGGCGGGACTTATGGGTAATGACGAGAAGCTGATAAAGCAGTTGCAGGCAGCGGCGGAGGAAAGCGGTGAAAAGGTCTGGCCGATGCCCTGCGGCGAAGAGTACGCAAAAGAAATGAAGAGCAAGATAGCTGACCTGAAGAATGTGGGCAGCAAATGGGGCGGGGCCTGCACGGGGGCGGCGTTTTTGCGGCAGTTTGCAGGCGAGGTAAAATGGGCCCATCTGGATATTGCGGGCGTGGATATGATTGAAAAGTCCACAGAATTTGCCGCTGAAGGCGCCAGCGGGTTCGGCGTGAGACTGCTGACCACGTATCTGATGAACAAGGGTAAAAAGTAGGAAATAGTTTTTAGTTTTCAGGGTGTGAAATATGGGCAAGAAGAACGAAACAAAAGTTGACGTTGCAAAGATTGAAAAAGCGGTGAGTGACATTTTGCTTGCGGTCGGCGAGGACATCGAGCGGGAGGGACTCAAGAGGACGCCTAAGCGGGTTGCAAATATGTATGCCGAACTGCTGACGGGGATGAGGGAAGACCCTAAAGAGCATCTTAAAAGCGTTTTCAGGGAAAACTATGATGAGATAGTCCTGCTGCGGGATATACCCTTTTATAGCATTTGTGAGCATCATTTAATGCCTTTTATCGGCTCGGCACACGTTGCGTATCTGCCGTCGGGGATGGTGCTTGGTGTGAGCAAGCTGGCGAGGATTGTGGATTGTTTTGCCAGGCGTCTGCAGCTTCAGGAGCGGCTTACAGAGCAAATAGCGGATTTTATAATGGATGGTCTCAAGCCGCAGGGTGTGGTGGTCGTGCTGGAGGCGGCGCATAGCTGTATGACCATTCGAGGGGCACAAAAGCCCGGCTCGGTAATGGTAACTTCGGCGCTTCGCGGGATATTCAAAAAAGACCCGAGAAGCCGAAGCGAGATTATGACATTGATTCACAATGGGAAGAAGTAGTTTTTATGCACAAACTGGGCAGATGCGTGCGATTCACGATAAATCCTTTTTTGCCCAAAGACAGAAACGGGTTTAATTCGTACGCATCAAAACCTTCGGGGGAGGGGCTGGGGATATTTTTCGAGCTGGCGGTGGAGCTGTCCGGCGAAGTTAATGCCGAGACAGGTTTTGTGGTTAATGTGCTTGATATTGATAAAATTGTCCGCGAATTTGTAGTCCCGATTTTTGCTGGGCGGATAAGAAAACGATTTCGAAAAGGCGAGCATATCGATTTGCCTGAACTGGCTGAGTTATTAAGCTTAACCAGAAAAAGACTATCTAATAGGTTTAATAAAGCTGCTGTTAATAAATTGAGTTTGTCGTTAAGCCCTTTCAGGAAAATCGAGGTTAGCTGTGAGGACTGGAAAATGGTTTACTTTAGCGAAAAATTTGAGTTTGCAGCGACCCATACGCTGTGGAACGGCAAGTTTTCCCGCCGGCGCAACCTTGAAGTTTTTGGGAAATGTGCGAATCCGGCAGGTCACGGGCATAATTATATCGTAGAAGTTACAGTAAAGATGCCTGCCAGCGAAGAACGGTTTCAGACAGGTGATTTTGAAAAGATTGTGGACAATGAACTTATAAGGTTGGTTGACCATAAAAATCTTAACGCCGATATGCCTGAATTCAGTAAAACCAACCCTACCGTTGAAAATATTGCGGTTTTCGCCTGGAAAAGGCTATCCGGCAGGTTCAGCCGGGCGGCTCTGCACTGCATTACCGTCTGGGAAACCGACAAAACCTTCTGTTCATACTGCGGAGGGTAGTGGCAGAAGACAATCGGTATTTTTACGAGGACGCCCCATTTTTGATAAGATTTTAGGCGTAAGTCCTATAAAAAGGTATTTATCACGACTATAAAAGCTATCAGTATGGGTATTTCTAAAGGTTTTGTGTGGGGTTGGTTTTGAAAACCTGCCTTTCTGAGTTTTTCGGTTTTTCATATTTTTCAAAAATTATGGGAGTGAACTTGTGTAACATTTTAGGCGTAGAGTTTTTATGCCATACGGACATATCGGAGAAGCGGTGCACGGAGGTGTCTATATTAAAGCTATCTTCTTTATTTGTCGATACTTATGTTATAACACATATCATTGATTAGAGCGACGGATTCGGTTCGTCAACAAACAGTGCGAGGAATCGGACGAAAAGAAGTATGTCCATTTTTTGCGCAACTGAGGGGGACGGAGTCTGTAAGAATTAACAGGTGATAATTGGTTGTTTGTTGTTTTTTGGCTTGTTCGGGGTGGCAGGATGGGCAGCAACATAGGTTGCCCAATAGCACGAAAAATCAAATTTAGGTTAGGGCGGTAAAATTCGGCAAAAATAATGAGACGATTCATTGGCGATGGCGTTTGCTGTGCTGTGATAATAACTCTTTGTCTTGCGTTGGGATTGCCGCGGTACCGCTTTGAGATTGACCTCGGAGATGAGGGTTTTTTGGCTTACGGCGCAGTTCGGGTTATGGAGGGTCAGGTTCCCAATCGCGACTTTGTCAGTTTGCAGCCGCCTTTATCATTTTATACTGTTGCAGCGATGTTCAAGCTTTTTGGGACCTCACTGGTGTCTTTGCGGGCGATGGGGCTGTGTATTTATGTTCTGATTCCGGTGGTTCTATATGCGATATCACGACAGGTGGGAGGGAGAATTTTGTCGTTGTCGGCGGCATTGCCTGCGACCGTTTTAGGGATAGATTTTTTTAATTTTGTTCCATACGCAGTTTGGCAGGGGGAGCTTACCGCACTTTTAGCGGTATTTTTTTTAATTCGGGCGGCGATTACAGGGCGGCGCCGGTGGTCGATTCTGGCAGGAGCGGCAAATTCTGCCACATTGCTGCTGCGGCACGACCAGGGTGTTTACCTGATTGTTGCCGTGATAATATATATTTTTGCACTTAAATTTGCGAGCAGGGACGCTGTTAGTAAGCCTGATACCGGCAGAATACTGAGATTTTGGGCGGGGACAATGGCGGCAATAATGCTGCCGCTGGTGATTTACTGGTTAGCCTGCGGTGTAGCACCATATATGTTTAAGCAATTGGTTGTTTTTCTGCTGACCAGATATGCAGAGACCAGTTCGCTGCCGCTTCCGAAGTTTGTTGCCGGGCGGCCATTCATAAATAATCTGCTGATAGGGCTGTTTTATGTTCCGCCGGTGATTGAATTTCTTGCGGCGATATGGTTGCTGCGGCTTGTTATCCGGCGGCATTTTTATATAGAGCATTCGCGTATAGCGTTTATTCTTGTGCTTTCGATGCTTTTTTACCTTCAGTCATTGACACGGACGGATATATACCATTTTCTCATTACGATTGCGCCGTTTTTTGTTTTGTGCGGATGGTCCGTTAGAGCCGTATCAAAGGCAGTTGGGGATACGGTCGGGAAATTTTACGGCAGCCAATTGGCCGCGGTTGTTTCAGGGCGAGGTGTGTTGGTTGCTGCCGGGCTAATAGTTGGAGGTGTTTTGTTATATGTTAAACCGGTATTTTTGCCTTGTCCGGCGGAAGCTACCAGAGAGGTTTTGCTTGACCGAGGCGGCGTTTGTTTAACTCTCCAGCGGGCGGGTTCTTTGGAAGACATTGTGAAAATGTTGCAAAAAAAAGCTAAGCTCAGCCAGTCAATCCTATGTTTGCCGTATCAGCCTATGTTTTATTTTTTATCGGGACGTCATAACCCGACGCGGTGGAACTATATATGGCCCGGTGACCAGACGCCCGAAGAACACCAGGCTCTCATCAACCAGGCAAAGAGCGACCCGCCGGCAGTAGTGGTGATAATATACGAATCGGATATACAGAGTTATGCACCGGCTATTATAGACTACGTGCATAGAGAGTACAAAGCAACCTATGATATCGGTGTATTGACAGTTTACTCTCCGTTAGGCCGGGAAAAACCATAGTTTTGTAAGTGAGTTTTGCAGGGAGATGGATGTTTTCTTTGAGAGTTAAAAGAGTTTTGAGTGATACAGCGTTGATACCGGTTGTTGTTACCGTAGTATGTCTCGTTCCATTTGTGGGCAAAGCGTTTCATATGGATGACCCGTTGTTTATCTGGACGGCGAAGCATATCCTGAAGGAGCCGGTAGATTTTTACGGTTTTGCCGTTAACTGGTATGGCACAACGAGGCAAATGTCGAATGTTACGAAGAATCCGCCGTTGGCGTGTTATTTCATTGCACTTGTAGGAAAATTTTTTGGTTTCGGTGAGATTCCCCTGCACATAACCTTTATTGTGGCAGCAGCAGCAGTAGCAGCAGGTATATATTATTTTGGCAGGATACTCTGTTCGCAGCCGATTCCTGCGGCGTTGGCAGCGATACTAACGCCGGGTTTTCTTGTTTCGAGCACCAATATTATGTGCGACACGACGATGCTTGCATTTTGGGTCTGGGCAGTGTATTTCTGGATAAAGGGAATGAAAGAAAAGAGCGGTTTAAGTCTGTTTTTTGCAGCAATGCTGACAGCAGCCTGTGCCTTGACGAAATACTTCGGGATGTCACTATTAGGACTGCTGTTTGTGTATTCTGTTGTGCTGGAGCGCAAAGTGGGGAGATGGGCGTTGTTTTTGCTGATTCCCGTGATTATTTTAGCGGGATACCAGCTTTTTACATACGTGCTTTACGGCAGGGGATTATTGTCGGACGCTGCTTCTTACGCCACCAGAGTTGGATGGCGTGGAACTACGACGTTTTTCTGGAAATTATTGACAGGCCTATCTTTTTGCGGTGGTTGTATGTTAACGGTTTTGTTTTATATTCCACTTTTATATTCGAGGCGATTTATTATAGTTCTGGTTTTGCCGGCGATTTTGGCAGTCTTGGCAATTAATTTCGTGGGAAAAATAGGCGAATTTTCTGTTCGTGATTCAGGTGTAATAAAATGGGGTTTTGCAGTTCAATTTGGTATAATGATTGCGGCAGGGACAGGTGTTCTTGGGCTTGCAATTATGGATTTTTGGAAACGCAGGAATGCTGATTCTCTGCTGTTGCTGCTCTGGATGTTCGGGACATTTATTTTTGCAAGTCTTATAAACTGGACGGTTAATGCCCGCAGCTTGTTGCCGATGATTCCGGCGGCGGGGATTTTAATGGTTCGGCGGCTCGACCAGCGAGACACGGGTGAAAACCAGAAGGGGAAGTGGCGGATTTTATGGCCGGTAGTGCCGGCGGCGATTGTGGCAATGTCAGTTTGCTGGGCGGATTATACATTGGCTGACAGCACCAGCATTGCAGCCAGGACCATTCACGAAACGTTCGCCAACAGGACCAGAAGGATATGGTTTGAGGGGCACTGGGGGTTTCAATATTATATGGAGGCTGCCGGCTGTACGGCTTTAAATTTTAAGAATCCACCGTCACATCGTGGGGACATAATAATAATTCCCACAAACAATACAAATCTTAATCCTTTGCCGGCAGGGGTGGCGGTACGAAACGAGATTTTTGGGGTTGATTTGCTGCGATGGGCAGGGACAATGAATTGTCCGCTCGGTGCAGGTTTCTACACAGATATATGGGGACCGCTGCCCTTTGCGATAGGGACTGTAAATTCAGAAGAGTATATTGTTTTTACCCTTAAGTAAAAAAGGACGTAAATGGGTATATGAAGGTGTTGATTACGGGTGGAGCAGACTGATTGAGATTTAGCCAATGATTTTATCGAGTATTAAACGGGTTTCAGGTCTTACAGCAGCAATTCCAGCTCTTGTCGCCATAATTTGTCTGGTGCCATTTTTGGATAAAGCATTTCACATAGATGACCCATTGTTTATCTGGTCGGCAAAGCAGATTCAAGTTAAGCCGGCAGATTTTTATGGTTTTGATGTGAACTGGTATGGGACGATAAGACGTATGTCGGAGGTGACAAAGAATCCGCCGCTGACCTGTTATTATATGGCGTTGGCGGGAATGCTCTTCGGCTGGAGTGAAATTGCTTTGCATACTGCTTTTCTCGTTCCTGCGGTGTTGGCGGTTATGGGGATGTATTATCTGGCGAGACAATTATGCTCGCGGCCGGTTATGGCAGCCCTTGCCGGGCTGCTGACGCCCGCATTTCTCGTTTCGAGCACTAATGTGATGTGCGATACAATGATGCTGGCGTTTTGGGTATGGGCCATAGCATTGTGGATTGAGGGGATTAAAACGAACAGCCGGCTAAATCTTTTTTTGGGGGCGGTATTGATAGCAGGCTGTTCGTTGACTAAATACTTTGGTATGTCGCTGGTGGTGTTGCTGTTTGTTTATTCGATTGTTCAAAAGCGGAGGCTAAGTGATTGGGTGTTGTTTTTGCTGATTCCTGTGGTGATTTTGGCGGGTTATCAGTGGATAACACATACGCTTTACGGAAGAGGATTATTGTCGGATGCCGCTTCTTATGCAACCTTTATAAGATGGAAGAAGTATGGACAACTGCCTTCAAAATTATTGACGGGTCTTACTTTCAGCGGCGGGGGCATAATTATGGTTCTTTTTTACACCTATGTTTTATGGCCGCGGAGAATTATAGCTGCTGTGGCTGCCGGGGGGGCGGCGGCGATTGCTTTTATATTAGTTGCAATATGCACACCGGATATAAGCAGGTTCGCAATCCACAAATCGGTCGATATGGAGTGGGGATTCTTTATACAATATAGCCTAATGGCTTTGGGGGGGGGCAGCATTCTTGCACTTGCAGTTACCGATTTTTGCAGGTGCAAAGATGCTGATTCGTTGCTGCTGATGCTTTGGATGTTTGGAACGTTTATCTTTGCAAGTTTGGTGAACTGGACGGTTAATATCCGCAGTGTGCTGCCGATAGTGCCGGCGACGGGGATTTTGTTGATGCGTCAAATCGACCGACACAGGACGAGCGAGGAGAAGCCTGGTATGCGGGGAATTTTGTGGCCGATGGTACCTGCGGCGATTATAGCAATTTCGGTTTGCTGGGCAGATTACACATTGGCCAACAGTGCCCGCACCGCTGCAAAAGCTATCGAGGAAAAGTTTGGGAATCAGTCATTCACCGTGTGGTTTCAGGGACACTGGGGATTTCAATATTATATGGAGGCCGGCGGCGGGGTAGCATATAATTTTGGACAGCCGTCATCGCTGCCGGGAGATAAAGTTATAATACCTGTGAACAATACCAATGTTAAATATTTTTCTAAAGAACAGGCGAAAATGGACGAAAATTTCAAATTCACGCCGTGTCGGTGGCTTGCGACGATGAGCTGCCCGCTTGGCGCAGGTTTCTACACGGATATACTGGGTCCACTTCCTTTTATGGCAGGGAAGGTCAGGCCGGAGGAGTATCGTAGCTACGTTGTTCTTGAATCTCCTAAGAAATAGCGGGAATTTATGAAGATATTGGTTAGCGGCGGGGCGGGTTTTATTGGGTCTCATCTTTCAGAGCGGTTGCTAAAAGACGGGTGTGAGGTAGCGGTTATTGACAATTTAAGCACCGGCAGCTTGAAAAATATCGAAGGTTTGAGGAAGCATCCGAAATTTAATTTTATCGAGGGGGATGTTCGAAATGCTGCTTTTGTGGAGGCCGTGGCGGAAAGATGCGATGTTATTTATCATCTTGCGGCGGCAGTAGGTGTCAGGCTGATAGCCGACAGGCCTGTTCATACCATAGAGACAAATATCGGCGGCACTGAAGTAGTGCTTAACGCGGCCAATAAATACGGTAGGAGAATTTTGATTGCTTCGAGCAGCGAGGTCTATGGTAAAAACGAAGCAGTGCCTTTTCGTGAAGACGATGATATTGTGCTCGGCAGCACGAGTGTGTCGCGATGGTCATACGCATGCAGTAAGGCAATAGATGAATTTTTGGGGCTGGCTTTTTATCAGCAGTACGGCCTGGAGGTGGTGATAGGCAGGTTCTTTAATACAATCGGCCCGAGGCAAACAGGCCGATACGGGATGGTGGTGCCGCGTTTTGTGCAAAGCGCGCTGAAGAATGAGCCAATTAAGATATACGGCACAGGACAGCAAAGGCGATGCTTTTGCTACGTCTCTGACCTTGTTGAGGCCATTGTGGGCTTGATGAACTGCAAAAACTCGGCGGGGAAGGTATATAATATAGGCTCAACGGAGGAAATTACCATTGAGGGACTTGCTGATAAGATTATTGAGATGACGGGCAGCAGAAGTAAAAAGGAGTTTGTGCCTTACGAGAAAGCTTACGGAAAACCTGTTGAGGATATGATGCGGCGGCTGCCGCACTTGGGCCGAATCAAAGAGGCTATCGGTTGGGAGGTTAAAACACCTCTGGATAAAACGCTGCAGATTATTATTGAAAGTTTCAAATAGCATGGATATGTAAAGGACTGTTTACAAAAGTCGTTGCAGAGAAAGGTTGATTTTATGAAGAAGGCGCTGATTACCGGTATTACCGGACAGGATGGCTCATACTTGACGGAGCTGTTATTGAAAAAGGGTTATCGGGTGTGGGGTATAATGCGACGAAGTTCATCATTTCACACAGGCAGGATTGATCATCTCTACGAAGACCCGCATAAGCAGCCCAAACTGCGGCTGATGTATGGCGACCTGACAGACGGCGGTAATCTGTCGGCGATTATAAATGAGATTAAGCCAGATGAGGTTTATAACCTTGGAGCACAAAGCCATGTTCGTGTGAGCTTTGATATACCTATTTATACAGCCGACACCGATGCGCTGGGGACGCTGCGGCTTCTCGAGGCGATTCGCTCTATGAAAAAGCCGGCGAAGTTCTATCAGGCATCGAGCAGCGAGATGTATGGCAAGGCTGTGGAGGTGCCACAAACAGAGAAAACGCCGTTTTATCCACGCAGTCCCTACGGCTGTGCAAAAGCATATAGCTTCTGGCAGACGATAAATTATCGTGAGGCCTACAATTTGTTTGCATGTAATGGCATTTTGTTCAATCACGAATCGCCCAGACGGGGCGAGACGTTTGTTACGAGAAAAATTACGCGGGCGGCGACGCGAGTCAAACTGGGTTTGCAGGACAAATTATATCTGGGTAATCTGGATGCGAAGCGTGATTGGGGATTTGCGGGAGATTATGTCGAGGCAATGTGGCTGATGTTGCAGCAGGAAAAGGCTGATGATTTTGTGATAGCGACCGGTGAGACACATTCGGTTCGTGAGTTTCTTGAGTTAGCTTTTAAGCGGGTAGGTTTGGATTGGCATAAATATGTGGAGATTGACTCGCGATATTTCCGCCCTACAGAAGTGGATATGCTTCAAGGTGATGCCTCGAAAGCCGGGAAAATTTTGGGCTGGAAGCCGAGAGTTAATTTTGAACGGCTGGCGGAAATGATGGTAGACGCTGACTTGGAGCTGGCCAAGAAAGAACGTGTTCTTATTGAACACAGAATGAAAGGACGTGTGTCTTAAATCTGTTGCTAATAGTAAGACCGACTTAATTGGAGCGCAATATAGATTGAAGGAAAGGATATGCTTGTTCTGATAACAGGTGGATCAGGAATGGTTGGACGCAACTTGCTGGAGCATCCCAATATTCAGTCATTTGATATATTGAGCCCTTCAAGAAAACAATTAGATTTGCTCAATTATGCATCTGTTGAAGAGTATTTGTTCTCCCACAGCCCCGATATGATTATTCATGCCGCTGGAAAAGTGGGCGGGATACAAGCTAATCTCAACCATCCTGTACAATTTCTATCGGAAAATCTTTTTATGGGGCTTAACCTGCTGCTGGCAGCAAAAAAAACAAACATTAGAAAGATTCTGAACCTGAGTTCCTCGTGTATGTATCCCCGAAATGCGGCTAATCCTTTAACAGAAGAAATGATTTTAAAAGGCGAGCTTGAACCCACGAATGAGGGGTATGCTTTAGCCAAAATCGTGGCGGCACGTATGTGTCAATACATAACCAGCGAGGATAAAAATTTTCATTACAAAACGCTAATCCCCTGCAACATATACGGTCGTTGGGACAAGTTTGACCTTGAGTCTTGCCATATGATTCCCGCAGCAATAAGAAAAATACACGAGGCAAAGGATGGAGGCAAAAATGAAGTGCAAATATGGGGGGACGGAACTGCTCGCAGAGAGTTTATGTATGCTGGAGATTTGGCAAATTGTATCGTGTATGCTATAAAAAGATTTGACACACTTCCCCGAGCAATGAATATAGGACTCGGATATGATTATACTGTCAACGAATATTACGAGGTAATTGCAGGCGTCATAGGTTACCGTGGACAGCTTGTACACGATATGTCGAAGCCTGTGGGAATGAGACAAAAGTTGGTCGATATTGAAAAGTTGAAAAAGTGGGGCTGGAAGGCAGAAACCGGTTTAGAGACAGGAATTGCCAAGACTTATGAGTTTTATCTGGAGCAAAAAAGGGAAAGCGATAAAGTATCCTCTTGCGAGTAGCACCTGGGACAACGCAGAATTAGAGGCTATCCAGAGAGTTATTAATTCGAACGCATTTACAATGGGGGGAAATGTAAAGAAGTTTGAAGAACATTTTGCAAAATTTACAGGCAGTAAATACTGTGTAATGGTAAATTCCGGCTCATCAGCCAACTTGCTGGCGGTTGCATCTCTTTTTTATCGCAAAACTAAAAATTTAAATCGCGGGGACGAAGTGATAGTACCGGCAGTTTCTTGGTCAACCACTTATTATCCGTTGTATCAATACGGTCTAAAGCTCAAATTTGTAGATGTGGACATAAACACCCTTAATTATGACTTGGATGAGTTAGCTGCGGTTGTAACAAAAGATACCAAAATGCTCTTAACTGTCAATTTGCTTGGCAATCCGAATGATTTCGAAGCGATTAACAACATAATAGAATCGAAAGACATCATACTGATGGAAGACAACTGTGAATCTATGGGGGCCGAATTCCAAAACAAACAAGCAGGGACCTTTGGTTTGTTAGGAACATATAGCACTTTTTTCAGTCATCACATTTCAACTATCGAAGGAGGAATGGTAGTAACGGATGATGAGGAATTATACCACATTCTTTTGGCGATTCGTGCTCATGGCTGGACACGAGACTTGCCCAAAGAAAACAAGGTGTCGGGGGTAAAAAGCGAGCGTTATTTTGATGAATCATTCAAGTTCGTTTTGCCGGGCTATAATGTCAGACCTACAGAGATAACCGGAGCTTTAGGCATTGAACAGCTCAAGAAATTACCTGATTTTGTCAGAATTAGACGTAAGAATGCATGCGTATTTAAAGAATTATTCAATGACAATCCTTACTTTATAATTCAACAAGAAGTGGGCAAAAGCAGCTGGTTTGGATTCTCTTTTATTATTCGTGACAGCAAAAGCTTGAATAGGGATGATGTGGTTGACCGCCTTACCTCAGCCGGCATAGAATGCCGACCCATCGTATCAGGAAATTTCACAAAGAACAAGGTTATAGAATGGTTTAATTATGAAATCTGTGGTTCTTTGAAGAACGCTGAATTAGTTGACAAAAACGGTTTTTTTGTGGGAAACCATCATTTTGACGTCAGACAACAGTTGGTATTTTTAAAAGAAACTCTGGAAGAAGCTGTGAAAGATGCTCTTACCGCGTGAGGGTGGTGACGAGACGGACAGCACAGAGGCCAAGCAGGAGCATCCAGGCGAGTTTTTCTACAAGAAGTTGACAAGAGGTATTCGACCGATTGGACAAGGTCGGTTGCGAAGTATAGAAAAATTTGTAGTTATAGGAGTTGTTTGTGCGTGCCCGAAATTAACGCCGGTGCCGTTTAAGGAAGAGGATATTTGGAATAGGTATCTTGAGGAGACAAATGCGCTGTACAAATTGGCGAAAGAGATGCTGCTAATGCAGTCGCGGGCGGCAGATGCAGCGAAGGGGACACCGCTGGTAACGAAACATTGTAACGGCGTAGAGCCGGTCGATATCAATGCTGGGTTTGAGATAACGATAAAGGAACTTGTCGAGAAAATCGCAGCTCCGGTGGGGTTTCAAGGGCAAAATAAAATGGGACAGCACAAAACCTGACGGCCAGCCGAGAAGACAACTGGATGTTTCAAAGGCAAAAAGACATTTCGGCTTTGAAGCAAAGACTTCTTTCGACGAGGGTCTGAAGGCAACGATAGACTGGCATATCAGAAGCAAAAAACTGCTCTCGTAAAGCGATTGAAGCAAAAGGAAGAGAAATGATAAAAGTCATCTGTGTTTGCGGTGCCAGGCCTAATTTTATGAAGATTGCGCCGCTTATGCGGGCATTCGGGGAACACGACTGTTTTGAGACACTGCTTGTTCATACGGGTCAACATTACAATGAAAATATGAGCAAGTTATTTTTCGAAGACCTTAATATTCCAAAGCCAGATGTGAATCTGGAGGTTGGCTCCGGCAGTCACGCATTTCAAACAGCGGAGATTATAAAGCGTTTTGAGCCGGTGGTTCTGGACTTCAAGCCGAATTATATTCTTGTCGTCGGGGACGTCAACAGTACCATTGCCTGCGGGCTGGTCACGGTCAAGCTGGGTGTGAAACTCATACATGTCGAGGCAGGTCTGCGAAGTTTTGACAGAACGATGCCGGAAGAAATCAATCGTATACTGACCGACAGCATCAGCGACTTGTTGTTTGTAACCGAGCAGTCTGGAATCGATAATCTCAAGAGAGAGGGTATCGATTCCGACAAAGTGCATTTTGTCGGCAATGTGATGATAGACACCCTTCTGGCAAATAAAGAAAAAGCACAAAAGTCGGATGTGCTGAAAAGACTGGGGATTTCGGCTGGAGAATATGCGGTGATTACGTTGCATCGGCCAAGCAATGTTGATGATACGGAAAAGCTTGGCGAAATCATAGCGGCATTTGAAGAAATCCAGAAAGAAATGAAGCTGGTTTTTCCGGTTCATCCGCGGACGAGGAATAATATAAAAAACAGTGAAATTGAGAGGCAAATCAAGGTGATGAGTAATTTGTTGCTTATTGAGCCGGTTGGTTATCTGGATTTTTTGTGTTTGATGAGTAATTCTGCGCTGGTTATGACCGATTCGGGCGGAATACAGGAAGAGACGACTATTTTGAGAATACCGTGTATGACGCTGCGGAAGAGTACGGAAAGGCCGGTAACAGTGGAAGTTGGGACGAATCGACTGGTGAAGGTAAATACCGAGGATATTTTGAAGAATTATAGCGAGATAAGAAATATGCGTGGCAAAAGAAGTTACGGCATTCCAAAACTATGGGATGGCAAGGCAGCGGAAAGAATCGCGAAAATTATAGCAGAGAATAAGTAAAGGAAGTTGAGCATACGAAAGAATGATAAGTAGAACAGGCGTGTTATTGCAAACAGTCAGGATAATGGACAATTTAAAATCTCTCTTAAGAATATTTGATGTACCCCTCTCAATGGTTAAGCTTATAATTAGTCGGGTAACAAAACTAGAGAAATGGCTTTTATGAAGTTTGGTCAAATAGCATCTCAAATTATTGACAGAGTTAAAAGGGAAAGACTTTCCTACAGGATTTGTCGACAGTTACATTTGTTAACGATGATACCGTATCAGATTTACTTGGCTAGGCATAAGCGAGAACAAGTTTCGAAATTCAATTCTTTGAAAGGCAAGTTTGCTGAGATTTATAATGAGGTTAAAAAATATAACATTCCTTCTCAGTTTGTAGAGCCAAACTGGCAGGAGTTTAACAGCAAGCTGGAACAGAAATTTCTTCCTGACCCACCTTTTTCATTCATCAGAGATAAACTATTCGCATCTATATTTTCGTTTGGTGCCGGTGGCAATGCCCTAAAAAAACAGCTTGGATTTCTTGAAAGCAAGTTGCCAGAGAATAAACTCCGGCTGGTTTTGGAGGAGGATTATGTTGGCAAACCAATGTTATTTAGCTCCAAATATCTAACATCTCACAACAGTATCCACCACTTGCATCATCTCTTGAGGTTCTCGCATATAATGAAATGTGATTTGGAACAGATAAATACAGTTGTCGAGTGGGGTGGTGGCTATGGGAACTTAGCGAAAATTTTTTATCGTTTGAAGTCTACGCCGAGTACGTATGTTATTATTGACATCCCACTAGTTAGTAGCATACAGTGGTTGTATTTAACTGTCACATTAGGAAAAGAAGCAGTTAATATAGTTCAAAGCTCGGATGACGCTATTGAACCTGGGAAAATCAATCTGATACCTTTAGGTTTTGTTGACAAGATTAGTATAAAAGCGGATTTATTCTTGTCAACATGGGCATTAAGTGAATGTACGAAATTTGCTCAGGACTACGTAGTGAGCCAGGACTGGTTCGGGGCAAAGCATATTCTGCTTGCCTACAGCAGTTGCAGCGAATCGTTCGCCACTTCTGCGAGGGTTGGAGAAATTGTTGCGAGAGCCGGTGCTGTTATTGAAGAAATGGGTTTTCTACCCGGCCATTGCTATGCTTTCCGTTGAACTGATGAGCGGTGGTTGATTCGTTTGTTTTGGCGGTGCCAGCGTGTTCCGCCTTGAATACTTCGGCATAGGACATTTTTGAATAATGTATCGGCCAAATGATGCAAAACAAGTAGATTTTGAGGCCGCATTTTAGACGAACTCAGCAAGTGTTTATATTGCTTTTCAGATGAAAGAGTAGTTTGAATCGTTCTTAAATAGTCTATGATATCAAACTCCTATGCCTGAACTGTACCGGTAAGTGGATATCAGTGTATTAATTACTCTCGCCTGTCCTCAGCATTTTTTGGAGGTGGGTTAGCAATTGGCGTGACGGTTCGATGGTATTGCGGTGGGCGACAGATGTATTTTGGGAGACGGAGAAGAGGTTTCGGCGGAATTAATCAGGGTTTTTCGTAAATAAAGATGTATGCTGGAAATTGATTTTCTGATTTCCCGCACTGGTTTTTTTGAAACACAAACAATTTTTCGCATAACTCGGAATAAGTTCGCCTGAGCCAACGTATAAAAGATATATAAGATATGAATTTTAGCTTAAAGCTGTTTAAGGAATTGTACTACAAGCGAGCTCTTAATTTTACTCCGGAGGCGTTATGGGTTTTAATTGGGCAGCTCGGCAGTGCCATTGGAGGTTTGATAGCGGTCAAATTGTTGAGTAACTTGCTAAGCCAAACGGAATTTGGGAAATTCGCCCTTGTAAATACATTGATAAGCTTTGTTGGAACATATTTGTTCGGGCCTTTTGGGCAGGGACTAATGCGATTTTGGTCGATTGGCAATAACAGAGGGAATTTAGATGTTTTCTACCGTATTTCTAATCGGCTTGCTATGTACATCAGCATGCTAGCGGTTATATTTACGTTATTATTCACGCTGATTCTTTTTGTAACAGGGTATATAGAATGGAGCATTCTTTTTTTATTGGCTTTATTACTAGGCGTAACCTCAGGCGTAATTGGTATGAGAACAAGCGTCTGGGATGCCATGCGCCAAAGACGTAAAACCGCATTGGTGAATATCTGTAGTAATTTTTTGAAACCGGCGCTTGCCGCGCTGGTAATTTTTCTGACAATTAGAACGGCCAGCGTTGTAGTTGTATCATACTTATTAGGAACGATTTTGATTCTTTTTCTGGCCGAGCGTGTTTATGCCAGAGATACTGGCATTACGTTAGCTGATTATTCTCTTATTAAAACCGATGGTATACTCAGGCATAGCCTGACTAAAGAAATTATCTTGTATTCCTGGCCTTTTGCCGTTTGGGCAACGTTCGGCTGGATACATTTGTTTTGTGACAGATGGATTATAAAGGCGTTGTTTGGACTGGAAGTTGTTGGGGCGTTCGCTGTTGTCTCACAACTCGCCAATTATCCTCTTAGTTTTGGTTCCGGATTTTTATGTAATCTGCTTACGCCGGTAGCCTTTCAACGAGCAGGAAAACTTACGGACGGCCTTTTGGTAAATTCGGCGGTCAGAATTCTGAAAGCTATGACAGCACTTTATACAATTGGCTTGGTTGTTGTTATTGTATTCTTTTTCTTTTTTCATCGTCAGTTAATACTATTAGTAAGCAATCAAGCTTTTGTAAAATATTCCTATTTGCTTCCGGGATTAACGCTTTCTTGGGGATTATTCTACCTTGGACAGGTGTTAACGGTCTTTGGATTATTATATAACAAATCTCAGGTGTATATTTACCCTAAAATTGCTGCCTCGCTCGTAGCTTTGGCGGGCGTATTTTATTTTGCTTCGAAACTCGGCATTGAGGGGGTTGTTTGGGGAATAGGTTTGGCAAATTTAGTATATGCCGTATGGTGTGCTGTTATTTTTATTGATTTGAAAAGCAAGAGAATAGTTATTAGTAACAATTAGAACACTTTGCAACCAATACATCAACAATTAAAGAAGATAAAAATATTGTATGAAATCAATGCTTTTCTTAAATCAAAAATTCAGGAAAAGCGAGCGGAAAAAGAGCTTAATTATTATAGAAAAAGAGTTGAGAGCGGATTAGATGAAAACAGGGAAATAAGTAATCTTTTAAAAAAGAGGTTTGATAAGCGGAAGATAATAATTAGCCCTAAAAAGAAAGGCGAACTTCATATTTTTGTGTCTTATTATTTGTTTAACTGGGAATCAGCTATACCGAAGGCTTTAAGGTTGTTTGGAAAGGTTACGGAGTTCAATTGGAAAGAAAAAGGTTTTGATGAAAGGTCGGCGGGCTGGATAACGCAGAGGGGAAAAATGAACGCAGAAATGCTTCATGCGTATTTCGAGGCGTCCAAGGTTCAGCCTGTAGACATTGTTGTTGGTTATTTGTCCGGTTTTAATACTTCGCCGCAGACGATACAGAAGATGGCAAATGCAGGGTCCGTTATATTTAACTTTTGCTGGGATGATAAGCTTTCATTCAGAGGCAGGAAAATTGGCGGAAGGTGGACAGGGGTTGCATCAATCGCTTCTGCGGTTGATTTGAATCTAACAAGTGCTCCGGATTCTATTGTGAAATACACAGGTGAAGGGGGTATTGCTATGTTTTGGCCTGAAGGGGCAGACCCTGATGTCCATAGGCCTTATGACCTGCCGTTTGAGTATGATGTTTCTTTTGTGGGACAAAAATATAGCTGGCGGCCGGAATTTATAGAAAAACTCCGAAAATATGGAATTAATGTCACAACATTTGGAACAGACTGGGAAAACGGTCCTTTGTCGGAGGAGGAGATGGTGAAGCTTTATTCGAAAAGCAGAATCAACTTGGGTTTTTCCGGCGTGGGCTTTTCAAAAAAACTTATGTGTCTTAAAGGGCGTGATTTTGAAGTGCCTATGAGCGGAGGGCTGTACTTGACCCAGGATAATCCTGAATTATCGCTTGTTTATGAGGTGGGCAAAGAAATAGTTACTTATAAAGATGAAAAGGACTGTGCCGAAAAAATTAAATGGCTGTTAGCTGACCATAAGAAGGCGGATAGCATCAGAAAAGCGGGGAGAGAAAGGGCACTGAAGGAGCATCCTTGGAGCAAACGATTCGAGCAAATTTTTGTATTGTCGGGGGTAATGGGAGCAAGTTAGCGAATAATCGCGTTAAAGAGGCGTTCTTAAAAAAGACTTTACCGTAAACAGGGCGAGGCCTTGAGGAGGCATTATTGAAGATAATATATGTTGGACCACTACTTGAGGGTTGCACCTGCCTACAGAGGAAGTGTGCGATGGAGGAACTGGGGCATATTATTAAGCCTGTCAACGTGGACCCTGGAGCTACCAGAAAAAAAGCTCAAACAATTGTAAGGCGCGTTCTTAGAAAAATGCTTATTGTCTGTGACCTGGCAGGAGCCAACGATCAGATTTTGAAAGCTATTAGCGAATCTTTCTTTGATGTTATTTGGATTGATAAAGGAATAACTATTTATCCTGATACTCTTAAAGAAATTAAATTGCGTTCCCCTGATACTGTAATCGCCGGGTACACACCGGACGATATGAACAATAGAGGAAATCAGTCCAGACACCTTCTTAAAGGACTTCCGCTCTATGATATTTATTTCACCACAAAAAGTTATGGAGTAGCTGACCTGAAGAATTTGGGTTGTCCACGAGTGGAATTTATAGGAAATGCTTATGACTCTCATACTCACAGGCCAATACCCGTTTCGGATGAAATCAAATCTGCATTAGGTGGTGCTGTAGGTTTCATAGGCCAGTGGGAAAAGGAGCGTTCAGAGTCGCTTTGCTTTCTTGCAGAGTCCGGCATAGATGTGCGGATATGGGGTTACACGTGGGAGCGGTGCAAGAGAAAACCGAAGTTGTTGAGACTTGAAAACAAGCCGCTGTGGGGGGATAATTATGCCCGGGCAATTTGTGCCTTTGATATCAACCTCTGTTTTTTGCGTAAGGCAAATCGAGACCTGCAAACAACGCGAAGCATAGAGATTCCGGCCTGTGGAGGTTTTATGCTTGCCGAGCGTACCAATGAGCATTTGGCGCTTTTCGAAGAAGGCAAGGAGGCTGAGTTCTTCAGCAGTAATGACGAGCTTTTATATAAAGTGAGGTACTACCTGTTGCATCCTGATAAACGAGCAAAAATCGCGGCTGCGGGGCGGGAGCGGTGTATAAGAAGCGGTTACAGCAATCATGAACGCTTGAAAGCAGCAATGGATGAAATAATAAAATTAAGAGGTTTATAACAATAAGGATCCAAGATTATGAAGCATAATGCGTGTGTTGAAGAGGTTTTCTTGGAGGATATTACCGAAACTTCTATTCAGAATTTTTACAACCGGCTTAAATGGTTGTTGGTCGCCTTTTTGCTTTTTGTACCGGCTGTCATATTTGTTTCGGTTAAAGGGAGTCTCATAGTAATCTGCTTACTTGCTTGGCTGAATTGCGTGGTTATCGCCTTTGCGGTTTGGCGATTTGTTCGCAAAGGTACACTTGCAGCGATGATACCTGTGGTGTTTTTGTCGTATATAACCGTATCTTGGCCTATCTCTATGATATATTTTGCAATTTTTTATCCGGAACAGGCGTATCCAGTATTTAGTCGGATGACATATATTTCATTTTTCGATTCGGGGGTAAAGGTACAGTTATGTGTTTTGCTTTTTCTTGCGGGTTATTTGGGAGTAATGTTTTATTTGCTGAGAAAAGAGAGGCAAAGGCTATATAGAGTTGTTGGCAATCCCAGATTGTTCGTGTATTCAACGATATTACTGGACTTATCGGTTATTTTGTTTCATGCTGTCTCATACCTTGTCAGGCTTCCGGATTTTCTGTCATATTTGATAGCATGCTCATTTAGATACTTTTGGGGACTGATATTTATTGCTGGTGTTCTTATAACGAAGATTCTTCTGCCGGTGAAGGTCTTACTTATTATGGCTTTGGCGGCGGCGGTATTTTTCTATACGGTCGGTAATGCTCGTGGCTATGCCTTATTTACCATATTCCCGTTTATCTTTGGGATTGTTTTTTTCAGCGAATATGGTCGTAAGACAAAACTTATAATCGCTTTCTGTTTAATTTTATCTTTGCCTATGTACTTATTCGTTTCGAACGCTACTCGATTACTGACAGGAACGGTTGGGTTTGGGGACTTTTGGTACCGGGTCAGTGTTCTAAAACAGTGGCGTGAGGCTGCGACGGAGCGATCTGCTGTTGCGTTGGCATTAGATAGAGCATTCTCTAAATCAGGCCATTCTATTATAGCTCGTACTCCTTCGGAGGTTCCATACCGTTATTTCGCGCCTCTTCGTTTTTTTAAGGAGGCAATCATGACGTTGTTGCCACAGCAGTATTTTTACTACCCGCCATATTATGGAGATCTTACTCTGCTGAGCGATTATGGTTTTCTTATTATAACAGGTCCGACAGGTATGCCAGGTCAAACATCTACTGAGATATCGATGATAGGTAGTTTGTGGATGATGGGCGGTTGGCCATCAATTATTTTGGGCGGAGTTTGTTTGGGCTTGCTGCATGGGTTTTTGGTGAAGATTATACAGCGTAGTTCAACGTATTCTATGATGAAGGCGCTTGTATATTTTAGTCTTTTTATCCCTCCACTCATATGGGGACCCCATTATCCCCTAATGTGGCACTGGCATTATCTTTTGTATAGCTTGGCGTTTGCTTTTATTCTTTACCAAATACTTCGATGGACAATTGGTGACCCCGGCCGAGAAATGTACCGGTCCAATAGTGAAGAACAAGCAGCTTACACAGAGCAATCGCAAAGATGAACCAGGAATTTATGTGTCGAGGACAATAGTCAGCAAGATAAGATTATATGCAGGATATGAGAAAAATTCTGATTTTCCGCATGGGACAGTTGGGTGATATACTCGCCTGCCTACCTGCTATGTGGGTAATACGCGAACATTTCCGGAATGCATACATAACCATGCTTTGCGACTTTAATGTTGGCAAAAAATTCGTGCAAGCTTCACAGGTGCTGGAAAATTCAGGAGCGGCGGATAGTTTTCTATCTTATCGGAAAGACGATTCACTACTGGGCAAATTGCTGGCTTTGCCCAGACTGTTGGCACTGCTGCTGCGTTTGCGAGCCCAAAGATTCGATACACTTGTATACCTCGTACCATCTATCCGTGAACCTCTACGAGTAAAACGAGATATTCTGTTCTTTCGGCTGGCAGGAATCAGGGACACTATCGCAACAGAAGGGTTTGAACCCTTGCCTCAAAAGGTTGAAGGCCGCACTTTATCGGCGGTTTCACAAGAAAGTGAACGTCTTTTGTTGCGTCTGGCCAAGTCGGGCATACCAATCCCAGCTCCGGGGTGTGGAAGAATGGACCTGAATATCAAAGAACATGAGAAAATGTTTGTGGACCAATGGTTGAAAAACCAGCCATCTGATGGCGGACGGCGATGGTTGGCAGTTGGACCTGGATCCAAAATGCCAGTAAAAATCTGGCCTGCAGAGCGGTACGTGGAAGTCGTCAGCCGATTAATAGAGGAATCCGACCTTTGGCCCGTAGTCTTTGGTGGACCGGAAGACAAAACGTTGGGTGAATACTTGGTCCGTCAGTGGGGACGAGGTTATGTAGCAGCAGGCACCTTAAATGTTCGCGAAGCTATATCGGCGATGGAAAGATGCATTTTCTATATCGGCAACGATACAGGAACTATGCACATGGCGGTTGTGGCGGGATTAAAATGTGTGGCAATTTTTTCATCTCGCGATTATCCAGGTAAATGGTATCCTTACGGAAAAGGCCATATTGTTTTGCGAACCCAGATATTTTGTGAAGGTTGCAAGCTTGTAGAATGTATCAAACTCGAAAAAAAGTGCATATTATCAATCAACGCTGATGAAGTTTATCTTGCGTGCAAAAATTTTTTGTGGTCAACGAAAAAAAAATATGAAAAAAACTAAGATAGCAATTATCGCCCACGGGTGCCGTTCAGGGGGCGGGTTGGTCGGCACACTGAATTTGTTGCGGGCGTTTAAAGATGTCGCAGAAAATGAAGAAATACTGCTTGTGTGCTCGGCAGGCTATGGTTATGAGCAGATTAAATTACCCCTAGGCAGTGATATATATGTATATCAAGGAATTCATTTCCCGGTCGCGAGACAATGGTTCGAAAGGATTACGTTGCCTCTGATTATAGATAGATATAATCCGGATGTAATTTTCGGTCCGGGGAATATTGGGCTGACAAAACCCAAAGTATCCCAAGCTATATTCATACGCACGGCTTATCTGTTTTACAACAGGGAAAAATATTATCCGAACGCGACTATCAAGGAAAGAATACGTTTAGCCGCCTTGCGGGATCAAGTTAAAACAAGCCTTATCAATGGCACTAATCTTGTGTTCGTGCAGACACCTGTTGTGCGAGAAAGAGTTGCTGTTGCTTTCGATTATCCGATTACACAAATAAATGTGTTACGTCTGCCTCCGCCGGCCGACGTGCAATTTCCTTCTGATGACACCGTGCCACCTGTATTTAGGTCCGGAGAAAATGATTTCAATATACTGATAATGACACCTTATATGACACACCGTAATCCCGATGTGCTTATACCGTTGTGCAGGAATTACTGTCGGCAGTTTCGTGAACAACATATACGATTTATTACCACAATCACGGCGGGAGAACACCGATATGCAGAGAGGTTTCTGAAAAATATCTCCAGATATGGTTTTGAAGATATTATCCTTAATGTCGGTGAATTGTCCCGCTCCGAAGTGGCTAAATATTTTATAAATAGCCAGTTTTTATGGCTGCCAACAATGATAGAGACGTTATGTTTCCCATTTCTGGAGGCAATGACTCTGGGCACCCCAATAATGGCTCCTGACTTGGATTTCGCACGTTATGTATGTGGAGATGCTGCAGTTTTTTACGACCCCTGGAATGTAGATTCCATATTCCGCAGCATAATGCTGATGAGAGAAAATGCTTCATTAAGAAGAGAACTGGCCGAGAAGGGGAAAATAGAACTTGGCGACAGAAAAAAATTTGCTGCGAATTGGGAGGAAGCAGCCGTCGATGTAATTCGTAATTTGAGATTATTGGTAAAATAAAAGCGTCTAACATAATGAAAAAGACACAGATTAACACAGATTTACACTGTTTATAATTTATTTCTCTGTGCCCTCTGTCTTCTGTGGCTAAAAACTCTGTGGCTAAATCCGCTGCGGCGGATAAATTTCTTTTTGTTAGAGTTTTTAAACCGGGAAGACCGAAATTGTGAAGGTAGACAGAATTTTCAAAACGTGATATGAGCATGTCTTTCATTCTTTAAAAAAGGAGCAGTGTATGCGGATTTTAGTAACGGGAAGTCTTGGCGTAATTGGAACAGGTCTTGTCAAGGTTTTACGTGAGAGAGGCCACCATGTCGCAGGGTTGGATTTATATCATCAGCCTGACGAAGTAGGGTTTTCTTTAGGAACGGATGTTGAAGTGCCTTTATATGCGAGATGCGACATAGGCGAATTCAGGCAGCTTGAACGCGTTTTCGAGCGGCTCGGTCCTTTTGACGCCGTATATCATACTGCCGCCGAATTTGGCCGATGGAATGGTGAAGACTTTTATGAAACCCTCTGGAGAACTAATGCCGTCGGGACTAAAAATGTAATTCGATTACAGGAGCGGCTTGGATTTAAATTGATACACTTTTCATCTTCTGAGGTCTATGGTGATTGGCCGGGCGTTATGGCTGAGATCGCTATGGATGAGTATGAAATCAAGCAGCTTAACGACTATGCCATAACAAAATGGGTCAACGAGATGCAGATTCACAATTCCGCAACGCAATATGGCACTAAATCGGTAATTGTGCGGCTTTTTAATACTTATGGGCCGGGTGAATATTATAGTCCGTACCGATCTGTTAATTGCCGTTTTCTTTTCTGTGCCCTTAGAGGATTGCCTTGGACGGTATTTAAAGGACACCACAGAACTTCAACTTATCTCGCAGACTGCATTCGAACACTGGCCAATATCGTAGATAATTTCAAAACGGGGGAAACATACAACATCGGAGGCGGCCATTATCACTCAATAGAAGACCTTTCGAACATAATCCTGAAAGTTACCGGCGCAGACCCCAAGCTTGTGCGATATCGGGACGCAGAGATACTTACCACAAAAGACAAAAAAGTCGATATTTCCAAGGCCCTGCGTGACTTAGACCACAAAAATACTTATACGCTCGAGGAAGGCATAAAACTAACTGCCGAATGGATGCGTTCGGTTTACAATGTTTTGGGCTGGAAAACCGAGTAATTCCTAAAGTATGAGCTTTCTTCCAATAGCACCTGACTTTAGTCGTACGTTACGGGAAAAATAATGAGGATTTTGTTTATAAGTTATTACTTTCAGCCGGAACCAAATTTCTTTATGTGTTTGCCTTTTGCCAAAAAGCTGGTAGAATTCGGGCATGAAGTTGAAGTCCTGACGGGGTTTCCAAATTATCCCGGAGGCAAAATTTATGAGGGTTACCGTATAAAACCTCTGCAAAGGGAGACACTTGAAGGTGTACCTATAGTTAGAGTTCCACTGTACCCAAGCCATGACAGGTCGGCAGTTCGGCGTATCGCCGGCTATACCAGTTACGCTCTTTCCGCATCAACAATTGGAGCAGCCGTGATAAAGAAGGCTGATGTTGCCTACGTTGACCAGGGGCCTGCAACCGTAGGTTTGCCTGCATGTGTTCTTCGGCTTATCCGCGGGATTCCTTTTGTTTACAATGTCCAGGACCTTTGGCCGGACACGCTGGCTTCGACAGGTATGTTAAATAATCGCTTTATGCTTTGGACTGTCAGTAAATGGTGTCAATTTTGTTATAGATGCGCAAGTAAAATTGTAGTTATTACGCCCGGATTCAAGCAAAAATTGCGGGAACGGGGTGTTCCGGAGGATAAAATCGAGGTGATATACAACTGGTGCGATGACTCTCAGATTTGCCGTGCCGAGAAAAACCAGGAATTGGCAAATGCTTTTGGAATGGCCGGTCGGTTCAATGTCGTGTTTGCCGGTAACATCGGAGCAGCACAAGCTATGAATGCCGTACTTGAGGCAGCGAAAATTATTGCCCTTCAAGCTTCTCTTGTACAATTTGTCTTTATCGGTGGTGGCGTAGAAGTCGAGCCGTTGAAAGAAAAAGCTGCTGCATTAGATCTGAAAAACGTTCTTTTCCATAAGCGTCAGCCTGTTTCTGAGATTGGCAAGATACTATGTTTGGCGGATGTGCTACTCGTGCATCTGAAAGATGACCCACTTTTTCAAATTACAATTCCCTCAAAGACGCAGGCTTATATGGCTATTGGACGGCCAATCTTAATGGGAGTGAAGGGAGATGCTGCCGACCTTGTTATAAAAGCCAAAACCGGTTTAGTATGTGAACCGGAGAATCCTCGGAGCATAGCAGAAGCGGTCGTAAAATTAAGTTCTATGTCAAAAACAGATTTAGATGAGATGGGGGAAAATGGCCGAAGATTTTATGAGAGGGAGCTTTCCTTCGACATTGCTGCAAGAAAGTATGAAAAAGTTTTTGAATCCGTTGCAAAAAGAGCAAAAAAGCGAGATTAAGATACGCTTAACTGGTTACTGAGTCAAAATTTCCTGATTATTGTGAATGATATATTGAAGTTTTGCAATGCGCACCCCCCTTATATATCTCAACAGCGTTATCACTCTCAAGTAGCTTATCTGAGGAGAATTTGTCTGTATGCTGGCTATAAATGCCTTTTTCTTCTGGATACACCCGCCCAGCGGGAAAACAGCCTTGATTATTTTTATAAGAATAATGTTGATGTGTTTGTTCTTTGGCCGGAATGCTTATACGCGGCGGGCAGGTTTGGATATAAGACCGGCGACTGCCCCTGTCTTGAAGATGCCCTCGGACGTCTTATGATGTTACCTTGTTGTCCGGAGCCGGCCGACAAACAGCGAGAACGAATCAGAAAAGTAGTGCTGAGTTGGACAGAACAGAGGATTCTGCATAAAATATAAGTTACTGAAAAAATTTATACAGACAGTTTCCGATAAGAGGTATTAGTGACGTCAACAAGCTTAAACCCAATGGGTGAATTTTTCGAACGGCTCGGGCATAAAATTGTCCAAACCGAAACCGCCTCGTGGTATGAAGTGCAGTCCGGCGCCTTGTTTTCCTTTCCATATTACAAATTGATTGAGCCGCAGCAATCGGAAATCGACCGCCTGCTGCAGGAACACAAATTAAAAGTTATCAGGTATCCCACATCCATAAATAATTTCGGATTCGTCAGCACACTGGCTGTAAATACAAATCCGAATTATGACCTCAGTAATCAGCATCAAAAGGCAAGAAACCAGACACGTCGCGGACTGGAAAACTGCACCGTTGAACAAATCGGCTTTAATTATCTTATCGAAAATGGACTTCTCTTAAACAAGGACACCGCTCAGCGTCAAGGCCGTGAAAGCCAATATGCCGACCCCAATTATTGGCAAAAATACTGTCAGGCAGCACAGGCTACGACAGGTGTCAGTGCATGGGGGGCCTTTATTGGTGGTAAACTTGCAGCATTCCTGGTGGCAATAGAAGTTGACGACTGGGTAGAGTGGGTGGTAAACCATTCTGCCACTTCTTTTCGTGACAAATATCCTAACAATGCTTTAGTTCTTAAGACAGCCCAGTACTTTTTTAAAGAAAAAAAATACAGAGGAATTTGTTACGGTTTAGGCTCACTGGAGGTTACGTCCGACCTCGACCACTTTAAGAACAGAATGGGCTGGACACTCCAGCCCATAAAACAAAGACTGATTTTTTCAAAAAAAATGCGACTTGTGGCTTCGCTGGCACAAGAACCTTGCTTAAAAGTCTTAAGCAGATTATTCCCAAAAAGCTATGCGGTTCGCAAGTCCGTAGCCATATTTCGTCTTTATCAGCAGCAAACTTATTGTGTACCACATCCAAGTGGTGAGCAAAAAGACCTGGCGGACAACTCTTAATTATGAGTTATGTGTGTAAGAAATTTGAGTCTGATTTTGCTCGGTTGTGCGGAGCACCGCACGCTTTTTCCTTTTGGAAAGGACGGATAGCACTATATGCAATCTTAAAAGCAATGCGAATAGAACCTGGAGACGAGATTATTTTACCAGGCTATACCTGTGTTGTGGATGTGAATCCTATAAGATATCTCGGAGCAAAGCCAGTTTATGTCGATATCGAGCCGGAAACGTTCAACCTTGATGTCAACCTCCTACCGGAGAAAATTACTTCTAGAACAAAAGTTATCATTGCACAACACACTTATGGCTATTCCTGTGACCTCGACCGAATTATCGAAATTGCAAACCGAAAAGGGATTGCAGTTATTGAAGATGCATGTTTGGCACTTGGCTCAAAATATAAGGGGAGATTAGTGGGAACGTTTGGGAAAGCGGCATATTTTTCGTTCCAGTGGAACAAGCTTTATAACACCGGCATAGGAGGTATGGCATTAACAAATGACCTGGCTCTGGCTCAACAAATTGAATCTTTGTGCCAAGAGGAAATTCATAAACCTACTTTCAAAGAACTAACCATTCTTACTGCTCAGCTTGTCGTGCACCGTGCCTTTGTTTTCCCAACAACAACTGCTGTAGCACAGAGCATTTTTAGAGTTTTGACGAGAGCAGGATTAGTTGTTGGGTCTTCAAAGTATGGGGAATATGCGGCGGCACCAGCAGAGGCGACTTTCTTCAAAGCCATGGGATGGGTTCAGGCGTTGTCCGGGTTGGTTCAGCTTGGTAAAATAAGTAAAAACATAGCACATCGCAAGGAGATAGTCGCCTTATATGATGAATTGTTGGAAAAGAAGGGCTGGCCACCGCGGCGATACGATTCAGCAAAAATGGATCCTGTCATGGTACGTTACCCGTTGAGAATTGATGACAAGAAAAGGGCTTTACTTGAAGCCCCACGGGCTGGTGTGGAGATAGGAGACTGGTTTAATTCTGTTCTACATCAGGTTGAAATCCCTCTTTCTGATTACGGCTACGAGCTTGGAATGTGCCCACAAGGAGAAAAAGCTGCGCGGACAATTGTGAACCTGCCGGTGCATCCAAGGGTTAATGAAAAGACGGCTAGGAAAACTGTTGAATTTATATCCCGTTTTCGGAAGGTTGAGTGAGACATTGCAGGGAAATTCAGGCAAAAAACAAGATAACGCTTCGGCAACAACTAATGTGCTTACGATAGATGTGGAAGACTGGTATTGCTCATCTTTGGATCTTTTTAAGGACACACCCTTCCAACACGGTCAAAAGCCTAGTCCAAGTGTTGTGGACAACACACTTAACGCTTTGGAATTATTGAAAAAGACGGGAAACCAAGCAACGTTTTTTATATTGGGGACGGTGGCAGAACATTATCCTGATATTGTAAAAGAGATATTAAATAGCAAACACGAAATTGCTACCCATGGGTACTGCCACAAGTTGGTCTATCATATGAAACCGCAAGAATTTGAGGACGACATCAAGATTTCACTGGAACATCTTAACAAGGCTGGATGTGAACAGATTCTCGGTTACAGAGCGCCTTACTGGTCGATAACCAAAAAGTCTTTGTGGGCTCTTGAGGTGCTGAACAAACTAGGTTTTAAGTATGACTCAAGCATTTTCCCGATAAGGAGAGGTCTTTATGGTATTCCAGATGCACCTACTTACCCCAATAAGGTTTTTTCTGATATGTGGGAATTTCCACCTGCGACGGTTAAATTTTTTGGATTAAATCTGCCCATCGCTGGCGGCGGTTATCTCAGAATAGTTCCATACTGGGCTATAGCTTCAGCGATACGAAACCCTTCGCAGGAGCAAATAAGAGTTTTTTATTTTCATCCATATGAATTAGATCCTACAGATATTAAGTTGAAGCATAGAATCAAATATGGCGGTACACTTGCATATTGGCTACAACAAAAAATCGGACGGCAGTCTAATCCTGGCAAGTTGACAAAACTTTTGTTAGAATTTAAGTTCACTTCCATCAAGGAGGTGCTTTCAAGTTTACGGGCGCGTATATAGGAGATAGCTTAAATGCAGGTATTGATTATAACTGAAGAGGAGGAATTTTACCTACCTCTTTCTATAGATTATCTTCTTAAAACTCTCGGCAACGATGTAGCAGAAATTGTTTGTGTCAAGAATGTTTTATTGCCGAGCAAACTTAAAGCTGCTCGCAAGTATTTCACTGCTTTTGGGTTTGGTCCGGTATTGTGTCATGGTCTGAGAATCATCAAAGCCAAATTTCTGGATATCTTCCCATGGCTTAATTTCAGCCGGCGATATTACTCTGTTAAACGTGTATGTGAGACTTATAGGGTACCTTACTCCAAATGGGCCAGTATTAACGCACCAGAATTTATTCAGCACTGTAAGAATTTGAACATTAACTTAATTGTCTCTGTTTCACCTACCCAGATATTCAAGGAAGAACTGATAAACCTGCCTGCTTGCGGATGTATAAACGTACATACAGCCAAGTTGCCGAACTACCGGGGTCTGTATCCAACTTATTGGGCGATGACATGTGGGGAAAAGACGGTGGGCATTAGTGTTCACTACATCGAAAAAAAAATTGACGCAGGGAAAATTATTTTGCAGACAGAGATAGAGATCCCGCCACATGCTACGTTGGACTATATGTTAAGAATAACAAAAGTTAAAGGAGCGGAGCTTCTAGTTAAAGTAATCAAGCAGATTGCAGAAGGTACAGTAAAAGCTTTTTATCCGGAGGGTGAGGGTACTTATTTTTCATTTCCTACATCAAATTCCTATAAGCAGTTTAAAAGCTTGGGTTACAGATTATGGTGACCCAATTTTTTAAGCAAATTTGACATGGATCAGTTCGTTGTCTATGGGTGAATTGTGGAAACGTGTATTTGACTGTTGTGTCTCGTTGCTGGCAATAGTCATTCTACTGCCGATTTTCGTTGTGATTGTCATCACCATAAAGACTAGTAGTAAGGAGCCAGCTGTTTTCAAGCAACAACGAGTAGGCAAAGACGGTAAGCTGTTTGTCCTTTATAAATTCCGAACGATGAAATCTGATGCCGACCCTTTTGGCCAAAGCCCTAAGTCCGGAAATGACCCCCGTCTGATAAAGGGCGGAAAATTCTTGCGGGAGTATTCCTTGGATGAACTGCCGCAGTTATTCAATGTGTTGAAAGGAGATATGAGCATCGTTGGACCTCGGCCGTTATATGTTTCGCAGATTGCTGAATTGAGCGACTATCATAAGAAACGGCTTTTGGTCAGACCTGGCCTAACGGGACTTTCACAGATTTACGGACGCTCATCACTTACCTCCAAAGACTATTTGGACATGGAAGTTGAGTATGTAGAGAAGGAAAAGTTTTGGCTCGACGTTAGGATAATTATTCTGACTTTTGGTGTAGTATTCTGGAAAAAAAAGGTTTATGAAGAATAATGTTTTCATATTAGCGTGTGCAAAATTAAGAGAAATTTTTCATTTTTTAATAGAGGAGAACAGCTGCAATGAAAGTATTAATTGTATCGCCGCACCCAGATGATGAGGTGCTTGGTGCCGGGGGTACGCTCGCCCGGCTGGCAAATGAAGGCAATGATATAACGGTTGCGATAGTAACTAAGGGATGGGAGCCTCTTTTCCCGAAATCTCAAGTTGAACAAGTCCGTCTTGAGGCTCATGCTGCAAACAAGGTTTTAGGGGTGAAATCTCTGCGTTTTATGGACCTGCCTGTAACCAAGCTGAACACAATACCCAAGCACCAGTTAAATGAAGAATTTGAGAATCTGATAAAGCAGGAAGAGCCAGAGTTGGTTTTTTTGCCTTTTTGTGGTGACCGACATGAAGACCACAGGCAGGTCTTTAATGCATGTATGGTTGCACTTCGACCAGAGGTGAACTGCAAATGTGTGAAGCAAATTTTGTGCTATGAAACTGTTTCTGAAACGCATTGGTCCGTCGCTTATGTTGAATCTTGTTTTGAGCCGCAGTTGTGGGTAGATATATCTAATCAGTTATTTACCAAATTGAATGCGATGCGCAGCTACAGCTCGCAATTGCGACAGGAACCTGATGCTAGGTCTTTGGAGGCTATCTCTTCATTGGCCAAATGGCGAGGCAGTATGGTTGGAATGTCTGCAGCCGAATGTTTTGTTATAGTCAGGGAGTGTTGGATGGCATAGTGAGTCTGAGTTGCACCAGAATATATGCTCAAGGTGAGGTAAGGGAGAAAAATTATTCGTAATCCGAATACATACGCCGAGAAGAAAAGCAACAAGCTGTTCGCATTTAGCCTCGCAATTTGTTGCGGGGTTATGTTTTTAATGTTAATGTTCTGCGGTGTAGGATTTGCATTAGAGCTTAACGAAGTACTTATCATAGCAAATAAAGACTCGCCTGAATCCCTCGCAATTGCCCATTACTACTGCGAAAAAAGGGCTGTGCCGAAAACCAATATTCTTGCTTTGCCTTTGGGGCACAGCCTTAGCGATACAATTGCCAGAGATGATTATGACAAGAATCTTGCCTCCCCGATTCTTAAAAAATTGCTAAGCAGCGAGTTCATAGCTAAAATCAAGTGTCTTCTTACGACTTATGGTGTCCCAATCAAGGTAACAGGGCGTGGGCCGTTAAAGGGGCAGGAACACAGGCTGCGGCGACTAAAAGACCTGCTTGAACAGGAAAAAACCAAAATTAAACAGTTGGAGCAAAACGGCTCATCAGACTCATCGAAGCAAATTGAGGAAATCAATCGCCGAGTAACCCAAATTCAGTCGGAAATAAGCCTTATCAACGGTGAGGAAACAAATGCCTCGGTAGACAGCGAACTGTCGATGGTACTGTTCGGCGATTATGAATTGTATCGATGGCAGCCGAATAAGCTGACGTATAAAATGCCTTACTGGGATTTCAAATCGCTTATGGTCTGCCGTATTGATGGCCCAGGTTTCAAAATGGCAAAAAGTCTTATAGACAAGTCTATAATTGCGGAAAAAACGGGGTTAAACGGAATTGCTTATATAGATTCACGCGGCATTGCGGACGATAAGAAGCCTTATTCGTTCGGCTCTTTTGACCAGTCGCTGCGCGATTTGGCGGAAATGATAAGAACCCGGACAAAAATGCCGGTGGTTGAAGAAAAGACAGAAGCCCTTTTTGCGCCGGGACAGTGTCCTTCTACCGCCCTGTACTGCGGCTGGTACAGCGTGAAAAAATATGTTGATAGCTTTAGTTTCGTCGATGGTGCGATAGGTTATCACATTTCGAGTGTCGAGGCAGTCGACCTTCGCGACCCAAACAGCACTCAATGGTGTCCGGCTATGCTCAGGCGAGGCATAACCGCAACGCTGGGAGCGGTGGCTGAGCCTTATCTTCATTCCTTTCCGCAGCCAAAGGAGTTTTTTTCTGAATTGCTCGATGGTTACTGTCTCGTTGAGGCATACTATCGCACCGCACCGTTTAATTCATGGCAGTTGGTTTTAATAGGTGACCCCCTTTACAGGCCTTTTAAAAAGCCTTGGATTCTCGCTGAAGTTTTGCTGCAACAAAATTCGCAATAACAACAATCGTGATGCCTCCCAAAGCGACAATTACTTCAACAGGTCTAAAATCATTGCCGGTTATAACAGAGAATAATTCTATCGCTGCCAGAAAACCGCTCGGCAAAGCAAACGCACCGATTACCCATCCGAACCGGGGGGGTTTTATCAAACCAAGATAGTCCATATATTGAATCCATAGCAGGCTAAAGAGAATATACGTAGACAGATGAAATCCCAGGTTCAGCAGCAGCCATTCATCGGTCGAAGTTACCTTCATAAAATTTGTTAAGACAAATATTGCCGACCCTGTCAGCACCAGAGACACAGGCCAGAACGGGAATATCGAAAGCAAAATTAAACCTGTAAGTGTCCCCGCAAAATCGGCTAAAAAATCCCTCACATCCGGATTACGTCCCACATAACCCTGCAGCCATTCATCGGCAACGCCATACAAAGCCACCGCCAGGAGTATCCACCAGGCAGCGGTTCTGCGCCAATTCACCTTTTTGCCTGGGCTGATTGCAAGCCATACCAGGAAGACCAGAATCAGGTAGGCAAAATAGTGCAGAGTCTTGTCGGATGCCCGGATTTCAACGCCTGACATCTGGGGAATGGATATGTGGGTGAGGATGAAAATTGTAGGCCAATACAGCATCAGCGGTATCATAGTCAGCCTTTGTCGGGTGAATAATATCATTTTCTTTTGTTTCCTAAACCCTAATATTGTCGATGTTTACTATCACCGCCTTTAATTCTATCAAAAACCGCCTTGCAGTGTAACTGGCAGTTCGCAAAAATCAGACAAAAAAGCTGTTTGCCAATTTTTGAAGATGTATAATATCAGACGATATGTTGCAGACTGTTTTTCAGAAACTTATCGGGAGGTTTGAAATATGAAACGCCTTATAATTTTCACAATCTTTTTAGCCACGGTTATTTGTCTTGGCCGGGATGAGTCTCCGCCAAAAAAAATTCAGCTTCCTGAGCCGAGTCTGACAAGTCCGGTCAGTTTGGAACAGGCATTGACTATGCGCCGCAGCGTTCGCCAGTTCACCGATAAAACGCTCAGTCTCGCACAAATCGGCCAGTTGGCCTGGGCCGGCCAGGGTATCACAGAAAAGCAAAGAGGTCTTAGAACGGCGCCATCGGCTGGGGCTATTTACCCGATAAATTTATACTTCGCCACCCAGGATGGCTTATTCATTTACAACCCCTTTCAGCACAATCTGGAAGAAATTCAGAATGAGGATATTCGTAACAGGCTCAGAGAGGCGGCCTTGCGGCAGAAGGTAGTTGCCGATGCACCCTGTGATATAATTATCGCCGGCTCAGCGGAAAAACTCGCTGCCAAATATGCCGACAGGGCGGAAAGATATATGCTTCTTGAGGCCGGCCATATCGCCCAAAATATCCAGTTGCAGGCGGTTGCTCTGGGGCTTGGTTCGGTAACGGTAGGGGCTTTTGAAATACCACAGGTCGCAAAGGTCTGCAACCTGCCTGCGAATCTGGAGCCGCTTTACATAATCTGCGTCGGTTATCCGGCAAAACAGCCGGCCATACAAAAAACCAAAGGAGAAAAGGAGACTGATAAAATGGATACTGCAAAACCCAAAAAAGCCGTGCTGATTATTGCGGGCGAAAATTTTCGGGATGAGGAACTTTTTGAAACCAAATCTGCTCTCGAAAAAGCAGCAGTCAAAACCACCATAGCAAGCACAAAGACAGGGACTATAAAGGGTATGCTCGGCGGAAAAGCTGCTGCGGAAATGCTTGTGAAAAATATTGTTGTCGATGATTATGACGCCGTAATCTTTGTGGGCGGTTCAGGAGCAAGAGAATATTTTGATAACAAAATTGCTTTGGACATTGCACGCCAGGCGAAGGACAAAAAGAAAATTCTTGCGGCAATCTGCATAGCGCCCACAGTTCTGGCCAATGCGGGCGTACTTACCGGCGTCAAGGCCACGAGCTTTATGTCGGAGCGAGCCAAACTTGTGGAAAGCGGCGCAAAGTTTACCGGCTCAGCCGTTGAGCAGGATGGCCTTATCATAACCGGCAGCGGCCCAGAAGCCGCAGCAAAATTCGGGAAAACCATCGCCGACGCCCTTACTGCCAAACAGTAGTAGAATTGTTGCGCGAATTACCGTGCCTTTTCGCTGTGTGAATTGTATCGGTTTGTAATCGGCAGTCTCCAGTCTTTACCGAAAGCCTTCGGCGTAATCTTGACCCCCGGCGGCGACTGCCTTCTTTTGTATTCGTTCCGGTCGACCATACGAGCGACCCTGTTTACCTCGTTACGGGCAAGACCCTCCTCGATAAGCTGCTGAGCTGATTTGTCCTCCTCGACGTAGCCCTTCAGGATTTTGTCTAAAAGGTCGTAATCGGGCAGCGAATCGATATCTTTCTGGTTGGGTCGCAGTTCTGCGGTCGGCGCCCTGTTGATTACATCAGCGGGTATAATCTGCCGCCCCGCTGTTTTGTTTATATATTCAGCCAGCCTGTAAACCAGCGTCTTCGGCACGTCTTTTATCACCGCAAATCCCCCCGCTGTGTCGCCATAAAGCGTTGAATACCCGACAGCCGTTTCGCTCTTGTTGCCGGTAGTCAGCACAAGGGCGCCGGATTGATTGCTAAGTGACATCAGGATTGTCCCGCGAATTCGGGCCTGTAAATTTTCGTATGCAATACCTTTGCTGTCCCATCCCGGCGCTGTTTGCATCGAGCCATCGAATTGTTTTAGTATCGGCTCAATCGGAATAGCCAGAAAACCGATGCCCAGATTTACCGCCAGCTTTTCCGCATCGCTTATTGTCTCCCGGCTGTTGAATCTCGACGGCATCGTGATGCCGAGCACATTGTCTTTTCCCAATGCAGCAGCGGCAATAGCCGCTACAACTGATGAGTCGATACCGCCGCTCAAACCCAGCAGAACTTTCTTAAAACCGTTCTTTCTGCTGTAATCTCTGGTACCCAGCACAAGTGCCTGATAAACCTCCTCGGTCTGGTCGGCTGGCTGTGGTGCTGCCGGCTGTGTCGGTTTGACCTTGACTGTCTTTTTGCCTGTCTGCCCGACATCGGCAATCAGCATATCCTCTTCAAATGCCTTGGCCGTGGCTGTTATTCTGCCTGTCGAATTGGCAAACATGCTCCTGCCGTCAAAAACAAGCTCATCCTGCCCCCCGACAAGATTACAATATGCCACACCGCAATTAAATTTTTTCGCACACTGGCCGATTACTTCCTTTCGCTGTTCGGTTTTGCCTAAATGATATGGCGATGCCGACAGGTTCAGAATCATATCGACCCTGCCGGCGTTTTCGAGAAAATCGCCCATCCATTCAGTGTCCCAGATGTCGCGGCAGATTGAAACCGCAAGATTAAGCCCGCCTTTTTTTATTATTACCGGCTTGGTTCCGCCCTTAAAATACCGCTGCTCATCGAACACGCCGTAATTCGGCAGCAACCCCTTCCTGTAAATCCTGGCTATGCCGCCTTTCTGCAGGATAGCGGCACTGTTATAGCAATTGTCCCCCGAAATCTCAGGAAAGCCGATTATTACGATTTTTTCCGGGCAGTCTCCGGCAAGCCTCTCGACCGTTGCCCGGCAATCCTCGAGAAAATGTTTCCTGAGCAGCAAATCTTCCGGCGGATACCCGCACACAGCCAGTTCTGGAAATACCACCACGTCTGCACCAGCCGCTATTGCCTGCGAGTATGTTTTGCGTATCTTTTCCGCATTGCCCTTCAGGTCGCCTACAACAGCATTAAATTGTCCCAGTGCCACCCGCATTCTACGCCTCGTATTTTTACGCAATACGCATTACGCTCTACGAAAACAACGGAGAGGGCGGGATTCGATATGCCCTCTCTTTGTAACATCCTCAATAGACTTATTTTACAGCTTAATTCCAATAAAAGTAAAGACTTAAATTCTTTCGTTCATTTACTATCCTTGCACGGTTTTTTACTGTCCTGTGATGCGATTTGAGGGCGATTTGAGGGCAATTTTAGGGTAACACCTGGGGGGCTATCACTAACTTGATGAATGCAGAGAATTAATATGCTCGTTCAAAATCCCATACTCAAATTGGTTACTTGCCACTTTAAGCTATGACACACGGATTTTCAGTCCAAATTTCAGGTTGTAACCTATCACTAACAAGAGACTTATAACGCTTTTTTGGGCTGAAAATGAGAATTGCAGGTATTTAACAAGTTATTAACAGGTTAATTTACAGTGGCAAACTACTGGTACTGACAGTTTTTAGACACCGAAAGTCACTTCAAACTGACCCACTCAGTGACCTACATTTCCGGTTTTACTTTTTGGGAAACACAGCATAACTTATACGAATCAACAAAAGCTTTATTAGCATGTTCCACCAAATGCAAGGTGGAATGTGTTGATTTTGTCAGGTATGGCGGGGCTAATCGGTGTGATTTGCAAGCCCCGTCAACACTTCCTAAAAAGCCAAAAAGAAGTGATTGACGGATGGCACGGCAAAATTCGCATGAGAGCCAAGGTACTTTTGCCGAACAGTTAAGCATACCTATTACATTCTCAGGCCTCAAAATAGAGGGTATCGATAAGGATGCAGGCTTTATGAACTTTCTTTAAGAAACAAAGAGTTGATATTCCGGTTTCTCAATCACATATCGCCGGAGGTATCTGAAAGGCGGCTGACTTTTTACACGCACAAACTCCGCAGGCTGGCAGATTGGCCTAAAAAGAATGGGCGTGAAACGAAAAGTAAAATTCCTCTTTTACAACGGATGGTTTCAATTTTTGAAACTATCATCCAAGAAATGAAACATACGATTCTATCTGGTTGGATTTTGACAGCCAATTCGAACCATTCACTCTTTCAGCGGGTTAGATTTGCGGCGATTTGCTTGATTCGCTCCAGGATATCCTGCGGCAGGGACATTTTGCCGATTCCTTTTGTGCCGCAGGCAAGCCTGCCGGTTTCGGGCCCAATTAGTTCGACTCCTCTGGCGCACAATACTTTGATGTTTTGCTGAACGGCTGGATTATTCCACATATTCGTGTTCATAGCCGGCGCAATGAGAACCGGCTTTTGCCAGCATGCGCAGAGGATGGAACTGAGGAGGTTGTCACAAATGCCGTTTGCGATTTTGCCGATGATGTTGGCAGTAGCCGGTGCTACGACGATTATGTCAGCCCAGTCGGCAAGATTTATGTGTTCAATCTTAAATTCTTCGCAGCCCGTCCACATGCTCGTATAGACGGAAGAATTTGTGACGGCCTCGAAACTTTTAGGCATAACGAATTGACAGGCGTTTTCGGTCATTACAGTTTTTACAGCAGCACCTGCACAGGTCAGCATGCTGGCGAGGTCAATTGCACAACGAGCGGCAATCGCGCCGGTTACACCCAGCAGAACATGAAGGTTTTCACAATTTGTTCTTTCTTCAATCATTCTTATTTTCCTTTTCAAACCTTACTTATTGATAAAGCAATAGGGGTCGCGTTCTTTATAGATGTTTTTGCCCAGACCATATAGAACCGCAAGGCAGCTGCCGCAGACATGACGTAGTCTGCAGCCGTCACAGGCAGCCGAACCACGTCGATAAGAAGCCGCTACGGGTGTGTCATAAACCTGTGCGAGACTCTGAGTTGTAAGGTTGCCTATAGGTGAAGGGAATTTTCTGCAGGCATGTGCTTCGCCATCGGGTAGAACCGCAATAAAGTTAAACGCAGCTCCGCAACCGTAACCGGTGCAGCCGCGGGAGAGTTCTTGTCCCTGTCTATCCAAGATGGTGCTTATAAGGTTGTCCTTGCGTCTGAAGAAAGGATTTCCTTCCGAGGCTTTGACATAAGCTTCCAGGAAATCGGGGTAGGCCTGTTCAGAAGGAAGCAACAGATTCGCCCCCTCGCCCACTGGACTAAGGCGGTTGAAAGCAAAGATATCAGCATAAGCGCTGAGCAAGTCTGCCAACGGCAGCACCTGGTTGATATTATCTTTTGTCAGTGTCAACATAACCGCCGACCTGATTTTTGTCTCGCGAAGCAAATCCAAAAAGGTGAGAACCTTCTTAAAGAATCCTTTTCCTCTAATGAAGTCATTTTGCTCTTCGAGTCCCTCAAGGCTTACCTGGAAGTAACGAGGCTTGTGGATGTCGGCAATTCTCTGCAGGTTCTCTTTTGTCGTCGGATTTCCCAGGATGCTTGTCTCGAAACCGTGTCCTGCCGCCGCGGCGTAAAGCTCAAAAAAATGCGGATATAAGAGAGGATTACCGCCGGTAAGGCACACATGTCCCGTTACAAAACGGTCATGGCAGAATTGCTTCAAATCATCGAGAATCAATTCGCATTGTTTCAGAGTCAATGTTGGGCGATTATCCCGGTCATAACAGTGCTTACAGTGTAAATCACATGCGTTGGTGATATGCCACTGCAGAGTAAAACTATCAGGGTAAATAAATTCCGTGTCCGGGGGTGTTTTGCAGTCGAAAATGTTCAGGTCTCGTCGCAACATTAAACGATGCGGAATAATCATACCTTGTTTCACAGCCTGCCTAATAGCCCCGGCAATCGTCTCAAAGTCTGTTCCAGCTTCTATCGCAGTGGCGATACCGGAACCTTCTTCAAGAAACTTCAGAGCTAAAAGGCTCTCTTTATTTGCGGCCTTGAGCCTGACCTTTTGGCTCAAAGGGTCACGCCAGATGGCGGCTGTTTCCTGCCCCGGCTCGACTTGTTTAATCTGGACTGTATTCTCAAAAAGACCTGAAAGTTTCCAGTCCAATTCAATAAGAATAAGTGTAGGATTAAGTTGTAAATTTTCGGCCACAGGAACCATAGAGGTTTGGCTTGCAGCCACTTGGTACTTTTGCCACTCAAGAGAAATCAATTGGGGGAGGAAAGGTGGTAAAGAGAATTTATCTGCCGCGGCTATGATTGCATCGTAAAGTTTGGATGGTTCGGTACCAGCACTCAAAGATTCAATTATTTTATCCCACTGGTTGGTGCCGAGGACACGCTGGCTGACAGCAAAAACCGTGTTTATTTGTGAGTGGGCCGAACTCATTTTTGTACTTTTAGGACTTGCTGGTATTTGAGATGCTGTTATTCACTATTTTACTTAACTTTATGATAGTATTTATTTCTCAAAGAACCACAATGCCATACCTGTTACTCGAATAACGTTGGCCGCACATCCATTCCGCGAGTTATTATTTCAGTAGTCTTATTTCTGGAATACAGCGAAACAGGTGAACTAAGTGTTGACCCCCGAAATTGCCTGCACACTATGATACTCCCCAAAAATCAGGCCGGTATAAGCGGTTTCAACGGAGAGGGCGGGATTCGAACCCGCGGTACTCTCTAAAGAGCACACCGGTTTTCGAAACCGGCTCCTTCAGCCGCTCGGACACCTCTCCAAACCATCAAAATCCGCAAATAATCTACACCCATAGAATTGGTTTTGCAAGAAGATTAGAAGACGGCTTACAGCCGACTTATACGACTGCTGCCGTTTCAGCAGGTATTTGTGCTGCCGTCGCTGTTTCGGTGCCGCTTCCTATCAGCGATTTGAATACGTCAAATACCGTAATCAGACCCCGTATTCTGCCCCGCTCATCGGCCACCGGCAGCGCTCGCCGGCCAAACCGGCGCATACTCTCCATTATTACTGCCAGGGGAGTGTCAAGCCTTATGATTTGAACCGGCCTGCTCATCACCCATTTGATTTTGATATGGAGCGTGGCATCGTCTAACGGCCGCCGCCACCTCGCAAATTCAGGCCGAAGATAGGGGCTTATATTTCCCGTCAGGTCTGACTTCGACACGATGCCTTCCACTAATTTATTATCGCCTATCAGCATATAATTTGTATTATGCTCCCGCATCTTATCGAGCCCCTGCTGAATGCTGTAGTCCCCTCTGCCCCAGACAATGTTTCTTTGCATAACATCTTCCGCACATAGCGATGCCGTTGGCTCGACATCCGGCACCGGCGGCGGGGCGGCAAAAATATCCTCATCCGCCGGCACAGCAGACGCTTTCCTCGCAGCGCCCGGCGACAAAATCATTTCCTCTATATCTTCGCCAGCCGATTGCCTGTTGCTTTTGGCCATCGTGTTCTTCGCCCTGTTATAAAGTCGGAAGGGCCAATACTTTTTCAAGTTTTTATATTCCGGTATAATCGCCCTTATTGAAACTGCCTTGCTTTCCCTTACAGCCTCGATTTTCCCTCTCTGGCTGATTGCGACATCGGTTGTTTCTTGAAGTTCGGTCTCATCGGCGGTTTCCTCGTCCGCTTCGAGTTTTGCCTTTGTTTCGGCGTATCTGCTCATTATATACGCCTCAGCCTTTGTCAGCACATCAGCCCGGTTTTTTCCCCTTGCCTCAATCCTTGTTCTTTTTTCGGCTGTTCTTCTCGCCTTTTCCTGTGCCCTGGCTGTTGCTCTTGTTATTTTTTCAGCCTCAGCTCTTGCTATAGCTTCCAGCCGTACTTTCCTTTCAGCTTCCTTTCTGGCCTTTTCTTCAGCTTTTGCCATAGCTTTCGCCGTTGCCTCCGCTTTTGCTTTCATCTTTGCCTCTGCTTTGGCTTTTGCCTCGGCCTCAATCTTTGCCTTTTCTTCCGCTTCTGTCTTTGTCTGCAGTTCCGCTTCAATTCTTGCTTTTTCTCGCGCCTCGGCATTAGCTCTTTTCTCTGCTTCGATTCTTGCCCGCCTCTCAAATTTTACCTTTGCTTTTGCTTCAGTCTGGATTCTTTCGGCTTCGAACCTCGTTTTTTCTTCTGCTTCCGTCTTTACTCTTAATTTTGCCTCAAGTCTGGCCCTTTCCCTCGCCTCGACCCTTGCTCTTTTTTCCGCCTCTATTCTCGCCCGTCTCTCTGTTTTTGCTTTCGCCTTCATTTCAGACTTGGCCTTCCTTTCAGCCTCTATCTTTGCCTTCGCTTTAGCCTTTGCTTCGGCTCTTGCTTTTGCTTCTGCATCGACCTTGGCCTTGGCTTTTGCTTTGGCTTCGGCCATTTTCCTGGCCTCGGCCTTTGCATTTTCTTTGACCATTTTCTGGGCCTCTGTTTCAGCCTTGACTTTAACCTTGGCCATTAACCATTCTTTTACTCTGGTCTTTTCTTCTGCTATAGCCATAGCTCTGGCTTCAGCTTCCACCCTTGCTCTTTCTTTCGCCCCCCTCTGCACTCTCTTTTCGGTCTCTTTTTTTGCTTTTCTCTCAGCTATTTCCCTTGCTTTAGCTTCTTTTCTGGCTTTTCTTTCAGCTTCAGCTTTCGCCTTTGCCTCTGTTTTGGCCTTTTCTATAGCTTCAATCTCTGCTCTCCTCGCAGCCTCGGCTTTAGCTTTTTCTTCAGCTTCCGCCCTGATTTTTGCCTCAGCTTCCGCTTTTGCCTGTGCCTCAGCCCTGGCCTTTGCCTCGGCTTCCATTCTTGCCTTATTCTCGGCATAAATCCTTGCCTGTTCCTCAGCTTTCGCTTTTATTCTCAATTCAGCCTCGGCCATCGCCTTTTTTATAGCTTCTATCCTTGTCTTCTTCTCAGCTATTTCTTTTGCTTTAGCTTCTATCTTAGCTCGTTTTTCAGCTTCAGCCTTTGCCTGCATTTCCGCCCTTGTTTTTTCTATGGTTTCAATTCTTGCCTTTTTTTCAGCCTCACTTTTTTCCTTTGCTGCTGTTTCAATTTCGATTTTTTCTTCAAGTTTGGTTTTTTCGCTGACAGTGTTTTTTGGTGGAAAGATAAAGCCGCACTTAAAAGGCGGGTAAGAGGCGATTTTTATTTTATAAGGGATGAATACCAGTTCCTGATTATCAGCCAGACCTGTTTCTGCTGTTGTCCTATCCGAGAGATTGCCCACGAAAACGTCTTTTTGCGCAAAATAATTGGGGCCGGGCGATTCTTTCAGGTAAGCCTTGTTCCACGCAGTTGCCATCATATCGCCGGCCTGTTTTATAGTGTCGCTTATCTCTAAAGCTTTTTTGGCTGTGCCGGATTTTCTGTTTTCCAGAATTCTCTGTCTGGGCAGCACTATCATAACCCCGCCGAGCGTAAATAAGCCCTCTTTGCCGAAAATCAACTGGATTATTGGGTTATTCAGGATGCCGTCGACTTTGACCGTGCAGATGGCCGCAACTTCACTAAAGTATCTTTTGAGCCTTCTGGCGGTTTCGGTGCGGGCCGGCTGTTGTTCATAAGTTGTTTCTATGCAATAGATTGTTGAAAAATCCCTGCAAAAGGTCTGGAGTGCTTCAGCGGATAATTTCACAATCTGCGAGCTAATTTTTGCATCCTGGCTCTTAATTTTTCTATCCCCTTGCCCGGCTTATAGTTACAGGGTGTCTCCCTTTTTTAAAATACGCCTATCTGCTTTATTTTCGTTCAATTTCCCCGATACTTTAGGACTTTCTGCCTTGGGAGATGATATTGTCGCCAACTGATTTTTTGTTAAGATAGGTAAAATTTAACGATTGTAGGGGCGGGAAGACGTGCGAAAATTTTTGAAATTTTTTGAAAATTTATAAAAAACTTACAAAAATGATGCGTTTTTTGCGAAAAATGTATGCAATTTTGCGAAAAAAAGTATGGTTTTGGCGGAATTTGCGCGCACTTTTCGGCGAGATTACAGGAATGAAAAAAGTTCACACCCCAATTTATCGGGGCTGATTTTAGCCGGTGCTGGTATGAGATTTGCGTATGAGAGGCAGAAAAACTCTAATCCGCAATGGTACAGTTTTCGGGGGTAAGCTCAGGTTACTTTCTAAAAGATTGCTGCGGGGGTTACCCCAGGAAAATAGTTGTTATTTTGTCGGCTGATTGGTATAAAATAAACCAATTCACCTTTTGAGGGAAAAGCATCCGGGCCGGCCTGTTTGCCTAACCCAGGATTTCCCAAAATAAATCCGGCGAAGGTCAGCCGAGCAATACGGTGATGGTGGTTTTGTAAAAAAAGGTGTTAAAAAAAACGGGAACTTCTTATAATGGCAGAAACAGTCTGTGTTTCCTGTTTTATACAGATTGTATAATTATTGTTAGGCGCATTCAATAATCGCCGTAGTGGAGAAATAAAATGCTTCTTATATCAGCTAAAGTAGGACCATTCAAGTCAATCAATGTGCCTCAGGACGTAATGATTGACGACGCAGTCACAGTACTTGTCGGAATGAATGAGGCCGGTAAAACCGTTTTTCTCCAGTCCTTGGAGAAATCTAATGATGCGCTGGGGCTCGCCAGCTTCAATCCGGTCGAAGACTATCCAAGAAAGGACCTTGTGGCCTACCAGAAACGGCACAAGATAAAGCCCGAAGAGGTTACTGTGCTGACCTACAGTCTCAACGGCGAAGAGATTGTCGAGCTAAACGATGAGCTTCACACGAAGCTGAAACCCGATTTTCAATTCTCTGTTACACACAATTACGGCAACAGTATTACCCTCTGTTTAAGCGTCGACGAAAAGCCGGTAATCAGCTCACTGCTCGTCGGATCGACCCTAAGCTCCGACGCTCAGACGGCAATCAAAAAGGCAACCTCTCTTCGCGCCATTCCGGGGCTCTTAAAGGACATCAGCCTTACAGAGGGGGATAAGACCTTTGTCACAGCAATTGAAGCGCGTGTCGCGAAGGCAAAGTGGGAGTCAGTCGTTCAATGGGAGATGTGGAAGTGGTTAGAGTCGAGAATTCCGAAATTCCTCTACTTCAGCGATTACGACCTGCTGCCGAGTCAAATGAATCTCGCAGACTTGAATCATCGTTTCGAACAGGCCAAAATTGACCCAAAGCACCTTGAGCCAAAACACCGTGCCGTACTAGCACTTCTGCGGATGGCTGATATTTCGATCACTGATTTCGCAAAGCCCGAAGGCTACGAGCAGCTTAAGGCAAAGATCGAAGGAGTCTCGATAAGTCTTACTGACCAGATCATGGCGTTTTGGAAACAGAATGAAGAATTGGATGTTGAGGTTGATATTACACCCGACCCTAAGGCCGAGGCTCCCTACAACAACGGTCCGAACCTCTATCTTCGCATCAAGAACCGCCGACATCGCGTCAGCACGCCATTCCAGCAACGGAGCCGTGGGTTCATCTGGTTCTTCAGTTTTCTTGTCTGGTTCGACAGTGTGCAATATCAGATTGATACATCAGGTAAGGTGGGGCAAAAGAACCTCATTCTGCTACTCGATGAGCCAGGACTAGCCCTTCACGCAACAGCACAGGCAGACTTCCTGCGGTACATAAACGAGCTCGCGACTAAGCATCAGGTTCTTTACACGACCCACTCACCTTTCATGGTCCATTCAGATCGATTAAACCAAGTGCGGGTGATCGAGGACCAGAAGACGATTGGCACGGTCATTTCAGATAATGTCTCTGGGTCAGATCCTCGCACCATTTTTCCTCTGCAGGCGGCTCTTGGCTGGACCATTGCACAGAACCTATTCATTTCTAAACGCAATCTATTAGTCGAGGGGCCTTCCGAACTCATATACCTTAAGGCTGTTTCCGCGTTGCTTGAGACGCAGGGTCTAATTGGTCTGAGGGATGACATAACGATTGTTCCAGTAGGAGGCCTTGATAAAGTCGTCACGTTTGTTGCCCTACTTGGAGCAAACGGCCTGAAACTTGCGGTGCTTCATGATTATCGCGGTGTTCCTGAACAAAAGTTGATAGACCTCGTGAAACAAAAAATGATTTCGCCCAAAGCGTTACTAAATGCTTCACAGTTCCGAGACCTCAAGAACATCGGCAAAAGCGGACAACCTACTGACATCGAGGATCTCTTCGAGACTGCCTTGTACCTGAAGTATTTCAATGGGACATTTGCCAAACAGCTCAATGGGGTTGCTATTCGAGAGGCGGATATTCCACCGGGCGACCGCATTATTGAACGCCTTGAGCGACACATCGAGACAAGCAGTATTCGAATTCGGCCTAGTGGCGGATTTAATCACTATGGAGTAGCTTCATATTTCATAAGCAATCCGCTCACCTCTCTGGATAATAACACACTGAAACGGTTCGAAGCACTCTTCAATACTGTCAATGGCCTTTTCTAGCGATGATGATAAAGCGGTTAAAACGGCGCTGCTGAGCTTTTTCTTTCAAGTGAAATCTGATCAAGAAGCCCTTGACGAATGGGGCGACCTGCCGGTCGGAGCGGGAAAAGGTCGAAAATAGCGTTTTTGGCCTAAAAACGGCGTTTCTTAGTACAAATGTGGCTTGTAGCCACTTTACATCGTGACATTGTAAGGTTACATCGTGATGTTGTCGGCTTGCATTATGCAATTGTAAGCTTACATCGTGGCATTGTCGGCTTACATCAGAAATAATCGCGTTCGTTTCATATTTTGTCACTTTTATCCGCCCGAGGCGGGTTGCTTTTTGCTCTGTATTTTTTATATTTTATTTCCCATCGAAATCTGGGGACACCATTTTCTTGGTTCGTAGTTGGTAGTTCATAGTCCGTAGTTAAAAACAATGTCCGTGAAGACTCCTTACGGAGAACAAAACACAATGAACAATGAACTATGAACAATGAACTACTTCACTTTTCAACCAAACGCGCAGGGGGGTAATAAAAAAAATCCCAAAATCGCAAAATTTTTTTACTCCTTTTCTCACATCGAGTTACGAGAATCTGGAATCGAGAATCAAGAACCTTTTTCGATTCAAACACGCATCTCCGCCCAATTATAGGAAGATTCTATATCCCTGTATAGGAAGCATAGTGTTTTATGGTAACGCTGTTTCAGTCATTAACTTTTCGGTCATTAGGATTTGCCTGCCCTCGAGGTGTGCTTTCTCGAATAGGCAAACCGAGGGTCTACTTGTGCTTCGAATTTCGAATTTTTGTTTTAAATCTGTGGCTCGATTTTCTTTAAGTCCTTGCTATGACAATACTTAACCAAAAACACTGGCTTCTTCTGATGCTTTCTGACGTATCTCTGACATCACTCTGAATGCTTCTGGATGCGTTCTGATGACATCTGATAACAGCCTGGCACGCCCCGAATCCTGCCCATTTTAACAAAAAGTTTTTTTATGCTTGAAAAATTATTAAAGCAATGTAAACTTATAGCCCACAAGGATTTTGACGAATAGTTATTGTATTAAGGTATTTTTGAAAGGTTTTCGGATATGCTGAAAGTTAAGTCGCGGACCGGCGAGTCAGTTCAACAGATGATTAGGCGTTTCAAGAAGTTATGTGAAAAAGAAGGCCTGATTCGGGATATGAAGCGTATGTCATATTTTGAGAAGCCTTCCGAGAAGAACCGCAGGCGTGTCCGCCGCTCCCAGCGTATCACCAGCTTTCAGCAGCAGAGACCCTTCTGATTTTTTTGCGGGAAGTTCCGCAAGTCGTTTATCCTCAATCACTTCTGCACCGGCCAGAAAACCGCATCACCTTCTTCTGTCCAGTTGACAGTTTTGCCTTTTCTATCTCCGCCATCGTCTTTGAAGTTCATTCCAACACTGTAAAGTATGAAGTTATCGTCGGTTTTTTTATAAACCAGCGGCTTGTCGCTAAATGGGTCCATAGATATTTCCTTGATATAGCCTGTCTGTTTCAGCTCATCAAGATTTTGCGGATATTGCCCTTTTTCCTGTTTGTATCTCAAAGTTGCTATTATTGTCAGGTTTGCTTCGACCTCAGTTTTGAGGCGATTGGATATTTGAAGTGTTTTTTCGAAAGGGGGAACGATGAGACGTATAGGGAAATTGCGGCCGGTTAACTGTTTTACTTTTTTGTCTATTTCGGTTTTTTGGGTCTGAACCTCGGCGGGAGTTTTTAGGGCAAATTCGCTGTCAAGGAAATCATAAAGGCCATTTACTGATTTTAAGGTTTCATTTCTGCCGGTACTTAATCCTAAAAGAAAAGAAATTGCCGTTCCTAAATTTTTACAGTAATCTGCAAACCAGGTTTTCTTTGCATTTATGCCCTGATTGATTTCCGCCATTTTTCGAAATGCAGGCGGGCAGGGATGCCCCCCGCCGGGACCGCCTTCGGTGAAGGATTTTTGAATCCAGTCATACTGGAAAAGTTTTTCTGCCTTGAAGCTTATAGTAAAATTTTCATCGGTAATCATTTGCTCAAAATCCTTTTGCAGTTGAGTTAATGCGGCTGGGTCTATCTGATGTTCACCGAGAATACTGCGCAGCGTATGAACAGATATGGCTTCAATAGCAATGCCCACAAGCTGTTCAATGAGAGGTTTGTTCCCTTTTCGTATATGCTGGCCAAAACGATAACAGGATTTGATGTCGTCAAAAGCATCTTCAAGGCGGTTTTGCCTGGCACGAAATTGCGCACGCAAACGCAGAGAATACGCCAGCCTGCGATATTCAGCCAGGTAAGGCATTAGAACTTCCATCATATCGCTGCCGCGGGTAGATTTAAGATTTCGCCAACAATAGGGTTTCTTCGTGCCGGCAACCACTAAATCAAAAACATCTTTATAATCGTTGAGCAATTTTTCTATAGCTTGTTTGTCTGTATCATTGACGTCGTCGTATTTTTTCCCAAGAAGAATAGAAATGTTGTCGGGTAATTTTGAGTATATTTCTGCCGCCTTGTCATATAAGGGGGCGGCGTTTAAGGATTCGTCAGCCGAGGGACGGTTAAGTTTATTGAGTTCTTCAACGTAATCTACCGTGATGACGGGTCTGCCGCTGGAAAACCATACCAGATAAATAATCAAAAAGACCGAAACAGCCTGAAAGGTCCTGACAAGAGTCGTTCGCCAGAGTGGTCGGCAGCGTTTTTTTGCCCTGCGGAGAAGTGTGCCGAGCAATTTTGCATCGCCGAACTGTTCTATAAGGTTTTGAGCCTTTTGCTCTTTCTCCGCATCGTTCTTACAATCTCGCAGCTCATCCTCGAAGTGTGCCGCCAGTTCGGTCATCACATCTATCCGGACCTTTTTGCGATACCGCATTTTCTTTATAACCAGCTTTATGTATTCAGCGGCACAGGCCGGCAGGTTTTGAAGTGGCTTGTCTGATTCTTTATTGCTCATAAGTTTTCCTTTGGCAAATAATGGATTCCCCCTAAGGGGGAATGACAGATAAAGAATTTACGCTGGTTTAAGTGCACCGCCGAAGCCAAAAACGACGCCCAAGCCAGCAGTCAGCTCCTGAAGCTGTTCTTTTTGCCTTGCTAAGTGTTCTTTACCTTTGCTGGTGATGGAGTAATAGCGTCTTTTTCGGCCTGAGGGCATTTGTTCCCATTTGCCTTTGACGAGTTTTTGGGCTTCGAGATTATAGAGCAGGGGGTAAAGCGTGCCTTTGCCGAGAGTGAGGATGTCGCTGCTTCGCTGCTCGATGGCCTGGCCGAGCTCATAGCCGTACATCTGGCCACGTGAGAGAATCTCCAGAACCACGACGGGGGCGATTCCTTTTAGCAGTTGACTTTCAAATTTCATAAGACCTCCTTTTTGTAAAGTTATTTTGTTATACATATTATGTTATGCAAGCTATGTAAGGTCAAGCAAAAAATAAAAAATTTTTGCGATTTCTATACCGGCTTCCAGCCAGCCCTAATTTGCTTGCAAATCAGCCTTTGGCGTATAAAATAATCAATTATCAATCCCGATAAATCGGGATAATCAATTTGTTGGAGCAGTGGCTGAGCGGCTGAAAGCGACGGTCTTGAAAACCGTTGTACCTTTATGGTACCGGGGGTTCGAATCCCTCCTGCTCCGTTGGGCAGGCCAACTTGGTTGGAGGGATGAGAACACCCGTGATGCGTTAGCAGCACTACGGGGGTTCGACACGTAGCGAAGCGGAGAGCCCGATGTCTTTTCGGAATCCCCTCCTGCTCCGGTAGGAAGAATAGGGCAGCGGCTGAATGCCGCTGCCCCATAGTACCTCTTTAAGAAACATCAATTGTTATTTGGTATGAACCTGGATGTTGCCGCCTTGCAAGACACCAGCAGCACGTTCAAGAGGGCTGCTACTTTGCGGGTCAGCACCGGGAGACCAAATCTTGATTTCAAAGGTGTCGTTAGAACCGGGTTCACCGTTGTCGACAGTCTTAACGGAGAACCAATAGCCTTGCAGGCCATTGACCGATGCCCAACCATTAAACTGTGCAATCCTGCCTCCGGTGATTACCAACTGGTTAATTGACGTGCTTTTCAGGTCAATGTAACCATCCAATTTGAACTCAAGATTTCCGGTGAGGCTTCCGTCTTTTTGGTACTTGGCATTAAAGCCAAAGTTGGCCCTGACGTCGGGATGGGTATTTTCTCCGTCATTGACCGGCAATATCCAGCCGCCACCGGTTGCGAATCCACCCTCAGGATTGAACACCACAAGTATAGCCGTAACACTCGAACAACCCAAAGTTACCGTGACCGTGTATATGGCCGGCTCTAATGCCTGAACCGCTGTCGCAACGCCGTCCTGCGTAGAGGCGGTTGCAACGATAGTGGCAACTCCATCGGCAGTTAAAGTGAAGATTATCTGCTCACCATCGATATCCAGCAGCCTGCCAATGTTGTCACGCAGGCTGGCAACAAGATTGGCATTAACCGTGGGATTTCCTGCTGTGGACAAAAGCATATCGCCATTATAAGTAACCGCACCGATGCCCAGTGGGTCAACGTCTGCGGCACCACTGACATCGCTACTGAGGACAGAAGCAACATCCGTATGGTCCCAGAAGTTATTCTCAGCCTTGATTACAGGTTTAGGAGTGCCGGGCAGCTGGTTAATCAGGTCGTAGCCGCCGTTACCCATAATCGTATTGCGACCGATACTGGGTACAGGCGTTGCGGTTGGGCCGGTAACCATACCGTTTGCGTAGACGTTCACAAGACCGCCGCCAAGGTCAATAACACAGTTGGCAGCATTGGTTACCGTAGGTATCCTGACACCACCGGCTGCATTACCCTTGATAATGTTGTTCTCGGCGCGGATGAAAGCTCCGGGGCTGATGAAAAGGAAACCATAAGCTGCCGGAGAATTCTCGAGGACGTTGTTGCGCACCAGACCACGAACCTGCTCGCCCACCCTGATATCGGCCTGACCGCTCTGATTAATACTCGAGTAGTTGTTCTCGAAGATGAACAGATTTTGATTGCCTCCGAATCTCGGCCCCATGCTGTCGCCGAGGAAAGTGCTGTTGCGAACGATAATCATACTCCTTATGTTGTTGCTGCCCTGCCGGATTGGCTGGCTGCCGCCGACCGAATGCATACTGCTGACAACCAGTCTGCCGGGAGCCAGACCTCGCCGACCGGCCGCAGTGCTATTCATCAAAGTCTTATCCTCCGATGCTCCAAATGTGCAATTGCGGGATATGCAGTCTACACAGGAGCCGCCCATACCGTTGGCAGTCATCGCATCCTCACAGACAATCATAGTGGTAATGCCTTCCATCAGCATCCGCATACCCATACGCATATGGAGACCATCCGGGAAGCGGTTCCAGGCGATATTCCTGACAATGTTTTCAACGCCGTGCAGGCGGAGCGCCTGTTTGTTCTCTGTCTGGTCGCAAGGCTGCGCACCGTTATAGTAAAAGCCGACGTTCTTGTCCTGGCCGTCAATGATAAGATTGTCACCGAAGAAATCGCGTTTACCGTTGGAATTACCGCCCGGCCCTCGCGGGTCTATACGGCTGTCCCAGTTGCCATAGATAGTAGCATTACTGAAGTTAAACAGGATTCTGCCGCCGCCGCCATATGCTGTTGGAGCACACCAGTCGTTGCCGGCAGCTGTAATAACGCACCACTCCGGATAGTTAGCTGCATCGTAAAGTGTGTTGGTGGCCTCAATGGCATTCAGCGCCGCATCAAAGGCTACGAAGTTCGGCTCATTGAGAACGTAATCCGTTCCCGGGAAGCCGGCATAGTCTTTTATATTAATGTAATTTTCTTTGGTTACCGAAGCCGAGCCGCACGGACCAGCCACAGTCAGTTTCACTGTGTACAGACCTGCCGCGGCGTACTTGTGATGCGGGGCCGGTTCGGTGCTCCACTGGCCGTCGCCGAATTCCCAGAGGTAATCGGTTATCCATCCGGTCGAGGTGCTGACAAATTCAGGCGCACAATAAATGTCCCAGCCGGTTGTTGGCACTGCAAAGAAATCACAGACAGGCGCCCCCTCTGCAAAAATCGGAGATACCTGCGTTAGTATAAAGGTTAACGTCAACACCGCGGCTAAAAATTTATAATATCTCATATTTTTTTCCTTTCACATTATGTTTGTTTTGTTTCCACCCAAAGAACCCTGCAAAATACAAGGTTTTGGCATTATTAAAGTTTACCCTTTTGTGTTGGAGTTCGTTCCCTCCTTTCTTCTCCTCCGACTCTTTTTTCAAATAGGCCCTGAGGTGAATCTAATAAGATTTGTAGCAATTAACATCGCAAAAAATACGTAATTTGGGCTTTATTTATTGAGATTCACCCTTTCACGCTGAATTTCTTTTCCTTCTTTACCTCCTCCTTTCTCGCCCCCATCGAAGTTCTCTGTTAATCTCATTCCAAATTGACATAGATATTTCGTGTTTTTGCACTTTAACCCCGATGATTTTGAAGCGAACTACTGCATCTCCTCCGGTTCTTTAAAACAACGGCCTCCGATATGAATTCGTCGAAGCATCGTATTACCACCTCAGCGATGTGAACATTAAAAATATAATGACACCCGCTAAAATAACAAAGCAATAATTATTGCTCCCGAAATTGGTCCAGTCAAGCCTTTTTTCTCGAACTTCGGGCATTTTTGAAGGAATTTTGGGAGGTCGGCTTCTGTCAAAACGCGATCCTTCTTGTGTGACGCTACGGGAAGTAATGTAAAAACTTTTGTAACTCCTTATTACACAAGGAGATGTATGCTTGACAATGAGCAGGTGTTTTACGTATAGCTTAAAAGTAAGTGGATGTAAGATGACCTATCAATTATACTAACAATTCTATGGACTCGGTACTTCAATTAAAGGCTGTAACCAAAATTTTTCCGGGGGTGAGGGCACTGGACGCAGTCAGTTTCGATGTCGCCAGAGGTCAGGTACATTCTCTGGTAGGCGAGAACGGGGCAGGCAAAAGCACCCTGATAAAAATTTTAGGGGGAGTATTCACCCAAGACAGCGGAAAAATTATCTTCGATGATAAGCAGATGAATTTCAGGAGTGCACATCAGTCGCAGTTGTCGGGTATCAGCGTTATCTTTCAGGAATTTAATCTGCTGCCGGATTTGAGCGTTGCAGAGAACATTTACATCGGCCGCGAGCCGAAAAAAGGCCCATTTATCGACCGGCGAAAAATCACAGCCGACAGCGAAACGATACTAAAACAACTCGACGTAAATCTTGACCCGAAGACAATAGTTGAGAGCCTGTCGGTCGCCGAGAAGCAAATGGTTGAAATTGCCAAGGCGCTGAGTTTCAAAGCCAGGCTTATAATAATGGATGAGCCTACCGCGGCTCTTTCCGAGAAAGAGACGGAGAAACTATTCGAAGTCATACGTGCTTTGAAGGCACGGGGTACTACGATTCTGTTTGTCTCTCACCGTTTGAAAGAGGTCTTTGCCATATCAGACAGGATAACGGTTTTGCGTGACGGCCGGTTTATTGCCACCAAAGACGCCAGGCAAACCACTGAAGAAGAGATTATTCGGCTGATGGTCGGAAGGGACATTAAATCGTTTTTCGCAAAAAGCTCCGACCATTCGCAATCAGTGATGCTGTCCGTGCGAGGCCTGAATTTTCAGGACAGCCTGAGGGACATTTCTTTCGATGTAAGGTGCGGCCAGATTCTGGGTGTGGCGGGTTTGATGGGCTGCGGGAAGACACAACTTGCCGAGGTACTATACGGTCTTTTGCCGATAGAAAGGGGCGAAATCGTTCTAAATGGCCGAGGGGTCAGGATAGACAGTCCTCAGAAAGCGATAGAGCTTGGGATAGGTTTTGTTTCGGAGGAACGCAAAGAGAACGGTATTTTCCCGGGGCTATCGGTTTTGCATAACCTGACAATGGCAATCATCAGGAAAATATCAGGCTGGTCTGGTATAAAATTGGACAGGCAGAAAGAAAGGGACACACTGAGAAGCTATGCAGGCAGGCTTGATATTCGTTATCACAGGCCGGAGCAGGAAATCGATTTTTTAAGCGGCGGTAATCAGCAGAAAGTGCTTTTGGCGAGGGCGCTGGCGTCTGACTGCAAAGTCCTGATATTATGTGAGCCGACCAGAGGCATCGACGTGGGAGCCAAAGTTGAGATTTACTCGCTGATGAATGAGCTGGCGAAAAAAGGCGTGGCGATAATTATGATTTCTTCGGATTTGCCGGAGGTCATCAGTATGAGCGACAGCTGCATCACGATGTATCACGGGCGGATTACCGGTTATCTTAATAAAGAGCAAATGACGGAGACAAATATCGTTGCCTGTGCGGTAGGCCAAAAAACGGTTGGTATCGAAAGTTAGAAAATGAGTCAGCAGCAGTTCTGGAAAATCTGGGAAAGATTCGGGCTTTTTATAATCATATTGATTGGCGTTGTCGGTCTGTCCCTGTTGAGCCCCAATTTTGCGACAATGACCAATTTCAAGAATTTTATCAATCAGGCTGCGGTAGTTGCGATTGCAGGGGCGGGGATGACCCTGGCCATAACCAGCGGCGGTTTCGACCTTTCGGTCGGGTCGGTCTTTGCCCTGGCGGCGTGTTTCGGCGCCAGGATTCTGATTGACGGCTCAGTGGCCCAGTCCATTTTTGTGTCACTTGTCGTAGGGGCAGGAATAGGATTGCTTAACGGCCTTATCATCACAAAGTTAAGGGTCCCCACTTTTATTGCGACCCTTGCAATGATGACGATTGTCCGCGGTGCGGCGCTGATTTACACGAAAGGAAGGGACATTAACATTATCACCGGACCTGCCAGGGAGGCTGCCTACAAATTTTTCGGCGGGGGGTATATTTTTTCACTGCCTGTCCCTATGGTTCTTATGATATCGGTCTTTGCTGTTTTTTACGTAGTTCTAAATCACACTGCGTTTGGCAGACACGTCTGTGCGGTCGGCTCCAATGAGCAGGCTGCGATATATTCCGGCCTGAACGTCGACAGGATAAAGATTGCCGTTTTTGCAATTGTGGGACTCACCGCATCAATAGCCGCCGTGATTCAGACATCCCAGTTGATGGGCGTCAACAGCGGCTCCAGTGGACTCGGATTCGAGCTGCAGGTAATTGCCGTTGTGGTGCTGGGGGGGACAAGTTTGCGCGGCGGCAAAGCAAAACTGTTCGGCACAATGGCGGGAGCGATTCTGGTCGCTATCGCCAACAACGGTCTTAATCTGTATAATACGCCGATTTTTTATCAGTATTTGGTATTCGGCCTGATTCTCCTGCTGGCGGTCTCGATGGATGGGTTGAAAAACAAGTTTTACACGCCGGCCGGGGCCTGGGCGCAAAGGATATGAAACAAATTTTAAATAAATTCGGGCGCATTTGGGAACGGGCGGGCATTTTTATTATGCTGGCTGTATTGGCGGCGGTTTTTGCAGCTATCAATCCCGATTTTCGCAAAGCAAACAACATCTCAAACATTCTGCTGCAATGCACCCCCATCGGTATCGCAGCAATCGGTATGACCTTTGCAATTATCAGCGGAGCATTCGATTTGTCGATTGGTTCGACAATGGCCCTGACAGCCTGCGTTACGGTCAGTCTCATCGGCGTCCTCGGTTTTTATGGCGCTGTTGCTGCCGGTTTGGTTCTCGGATTTTTGCTGGGGCTGGTTAATGGTCTTATTGTAACCAAAATCCGCATTTCGCCTTTTATCGCAACGCTGGGGACGCTGTGGGTCTATCGTGCCTTTGCATATATCTACACACAAAATAAGCCGGTGCAGTCGACGGATGCGGTTTTTACATCGTGGGGAGATAATTTCGTTTATGTGCCGCGGCTTTTCATTGTGATGCTGTTTTGCTACCTGGCGGGATTTTTTCTGCTCTATAAGACGCCTTTCGGCAGATATGTTTTTGCCATCGGCAGCAACCGAAGGGCGGCGATTCTTTCGGGTATCAACGTTGCCAGGGTGACACTTTTTGTTTTTGCCCTGGCGGGGCTGTTCGGTGCGATGGGCGGGGCCGCCCTGGCGGTGAGGCTCTGGTCGGCGAAAGCGGATACTGCATCAGGCTATGAGCTTATGATTATCGCAGCGGTGGTATTGGGCGGCACCAGTTTAAAAGGCGGCAGCGGCACTCTGGCCGGTACTTTCGGAGCAGCGGTCCTCTTTGCGGTGATTTACAATGCGATGGATATGTTTCAGGTGCAAAGCTACTGGCAGAAAATCGCGCTCGGAGGCATACTTCTTATCGCACTTTCTCTGGACGGATTGCGAAGAAAGTATATGATGTTAGCGATTGAACCGGTTCAAAGTCCGCTGAAAGATAAAGGAGAACGTATCAATGAGAAATAAACTTGCATTGTTTAATGTTATATTTTGCGTTGCTGTTGCTGTCTGTTTAGTTTTTGCTGCCGGCTGTAAGAAAAAAGCCCAGCCGGGTGAGACCAAGAAGGTCATTGGGTTTTCTGTTGTCGATATGCAGCCGAATTTTTTCCAGGATATGGAAAGAGGTGTCCGCAAGGGATGCGAGCAAATGGGATTCGAGTATAAACTGCACGACCAGAAATATGATTCAGCCCTTTTGGTATCGGGCTGTGAGAACCTGCTTACCCGCGGCATAAGCGCCCTGATAGTCTCGCCGTGCGAACCATCTGCGATGCCGCCTGTGGTCAAGAAAGCGAAAAATATGGGTATTCCGGTGATTATATGCGACATCGGCAGCGGCGGCTCGGAACACGATGTTATCGTTATCTCTGACTGCTTCGGCGGCGGTGAAATAGCCGCTGATTATATGGCAAAACAGCTTGAGAAACGAACGAACAACACTAAAAAAGTCGGTGTGTTGAAGTGTATGCCCGGTCATATTTATGCCGTCAGAAGAGGCGAAGGTTTCGCCAAAAAAATTCAGCAGCTTGGCTACGAGGTGGTATCGACCCTTTGTGCAAATGATGTCCGCGACCAGGGATACCGCGTCACGCAGGATATGATGACGGCACATCCTGAGATTGTCGGCATATTCTGCGAGAATGACCCGATGGCATTAGGCGCCGTTCAGGCGGTGCGTGACGCCGGCAAATCGCCGATTGATGATATACTGGTTGTGGGCTTTAACGCCGACCCTGAAGCGATTGAAGCGATAAAGGCCGGCAGTCTGGCTGCAACCATTCAGCAGGCGCCTTACGAGATGGGGAAACAATGCGTCGGTTTGGCTGACAAATTACTAAAAGGCCGGACATTAGCTTATACCGACCCCACTCTGCGGGAAATCACCATCCCGGTTCGTTTGATTACCCGCGAGAATCTCTCTCAGTATTTTCCCAAATAAGCTATTGTCTTTTGGAGAGGATGTTCTTTTCGTAGGTTTTCACAGTATCGAGCCAGGCAGAGCCTATGGGGACATTCTGCTTAAGGCAGTAGAAATCCCAGACGGCGCCGAAGGGCAAAGTTTTTAGCTCTTCGAGCAGCGCCAGGCGTGATGTGAAATCACCGTTTGCTTCCAAATCTCGCAATTTCTGCGTTGGTTCAAGCAGGGCGATTAGCAGTGCCTTAAGTGTGCAGCGGGTGCCGATGACCCAGGCGGCGATACGGTTTATGCTGGCGTCGAAGAAATCAAGGCCGATATGCACGCGATTGAGGAAGCCGCCGCGGACGAGCTCTTCGGCTATTGCGCGCAGCTCGTCGGTCAGGATTACAACGTGGTCGCTGTCCCATCGCACACCTCTGCTGATGTGCAATAAAATTTCGTCCAAAAAAGTCAGCACAGATGAAATTTTATCTGCGACAGACTCCGTGGGATGAAAATGGCCTGTGTCGAGACAGAGCAGTTTTCTGTTTGCTATTGCATAAGCCAGATAAAATTCGTGCGAGCCGACCACATAACTTTCCGAGCCGATGCCGAAGAGTTTGCCTTCAATTGAGTCGAGATTGTATTTGGGGCTGATTTTTTCTGCGAAGATTTCATCGAGCGATTTTTTTAGAATTTCTCGCGGTGTTTTTCGGTCGACAGGTATGTCTTTATAGCCGTCGGGAATCCAGATATTTGTCACGCAGGGGCTGTTGAGCTGTCGGCCGATATGTTCGCCGATTTTTCGACAGGCGATACAGTGGTCAATCCAGAACCTGCGTATGCCTTCATCGTAGCTGGAGAGGGTGAAGCCGCTGTCAGCTTTGGGGTGAGCGAAGCAGGTGGGGTTAAAGTCGATACCGATGCCGCTGGTTTTGGCCCAGTCAATCCAGCCGACAAAATGTTTAGGCTGCAACTTGTCACGGTCGATTTTTTTGCCCCCGGTCTCGGCGTAGCTGGCGTGCAGGTTCAGGCGATGTTTTCCGGGAATCAGGCTGTAAGCCTTTTCGAGGTCGCTGCGCAATTCATCGGCATTACGTGCCTTTCCGGGGTAATTGCCGGTGGCCTGGATGCCGCCGCCGGACTGTGCCTTGAGATTTTCAAAGCCGGTAATGTCGTCACCCTGCCAGCAGTGCAGCGATATGAAAATCTCAGCCAATTTTTTCAATGCGTTGTCCGTATTAACGCCATACTCCGCATAATGCTGTTTTGCCGCCGTATACGCCTGTTCGATGTTTTTTTTGTGAGATGTCATTTGTTATCCTTCCAGCAGAGAACTTTCACGTTCTCTGAAATATTTGGCGGTTTGATTCACCATTCTGTCTAATAATCTGGGATTTGGTTTGCCGTGCATCGCCGGATATGGGTCGCCGCCGGGGCCGAGCGGCTCAGGGGTGACATAGCAGCCGTCCCTGTTGTAGCTGATGATATACAGGGCCATAATTATAGTGTCGAGGTCGAGCGAGCCGTCGCCGAGGGCGCAGCGGTTGCTGTCGGCCATATGAAGATTGGTAAGCTGTTTGCCCGCATCGAGCAGGGCCTCGCCGATGTGGTTTTCCCCGACCTGCATATGGTAGACATCGCCGTTTATATATTTGACGCCGGGATGATTTACGGCTTCGATGTAGCGTTTTGCATCTGCGATTGTGTGGCAAAAGCTGACCTCGGCTGCACGAATCGGCTCGATAGCGGCTTTGATTTTCTTCTGGACAAAAAGGTCAGCCGCCAGCCGAAGTGTTGCCGCTGAGCGGTCGAACTCGGAATTGTCGTATGGTGAGGGTCTGCCCACTGCACCGGGGACAATCAGCATATAACCGGCGCCGACTGCGGCAGCAAAGTCAAGCTCACGCCTGATGTAGTCGATGGCGTTCTGGCGGCAAATGCCGCTGTTGCTTGAGAGGTCATTCTCAGCGGAGAACATACCGCAGATTCCAGCTACCTTAATGTCGCAGTCGCCTAAGATTTTCAGCGTTTCTTTGGGTTTATATCCCAAATCGGGACCGTAGTGGTTGCCGTGCAGCTCGATGAATTTTATGCCGGCAGCAGCCAGTCTTTTGGCGGAATCAGCCAAAGACTCCATACCGAAGCCCCAATTGCTCCAGGAAAGATTCAGACGGTCTTTTAGCTGATTAGAGTGTTTTTTCTTAAGCTCTTCAAATTTTTCGCGAATCTTTGCGTTTTTCTTTTCGAAATTTTGCAGTTTCATTTTTATACTCCGGCAAAACTATTTCCTCACTTGTAAAAACCGGCTTCGTAAGCGGTGTCGAACATAGCGATAATATTTTCCACAGGTACATCGGCCTGGATATTGTGGACGTTGTTGAAGACGTAGCCGCCGCCGGGTTTGAAAATCTCGATGTTTTTGCGGACCTGTTCGGCCACCTGCGCAGGCGTCGCAAAGGGGAGAAAATGCTGGGTGTCGCAGGCTCCGCCCCAAAGCACGACCTTGCCGCCAAATTTCTCTTTGAGCATTTTCGGGTCCATATCGGCGGCGCTGACCTGTATGGGATTGAGGATGTCTATGCCGCACTCAATTAAGTCCGGCAGCAGCTTGGTGCATCCGCCGCAGGTGTGATACCATATTTTCGCCGACGTCAGCGATTTTATATGGCTTATCAGTTTTTTCAGGCGGGGCTTGATAATGCTGCGGTAAAAATCGGGCGAGAACATCGGCCCATACTGGCCGGCCACATCGTCCCCAATCTGCACCACGTCAACAAGCTCGCCGACCTCGGTCAGGTAGCCGGTGTAATAGTCTTTCCAGAAGGAAAGCATCTTATTTAACAGAGCTTCGCAGAAATCAGGGTTTTCTATCATATCCATAAACCAGCGTTCCAGTCCCCGCTGATACCAGCTATATTCATACATTGACCCGCCGATGGTGGTTGAGACGGCATAATCTTTTTTGCGTATCGCAATGGCTTTTTCACGGACGCCGCTGAAACGGGTGCGGTCGGCCCCGTTAGGGAAGGGCCTTTTCCGCAACTGCTCTGTCGTTACATCAGCCAGCGGATGATGTGATATATCCATATAAAGGCCGCCGTCGTCCGGCATAGACCAGACCACGCCGAACTCATCGGTGAAGTCGTGCCATAATCGACCGCCGCGCCGGTTTTTCTTTATACTGCCGTCAAAACTATCAGGCCCGTGCGGCCAGATATAACGAATGTCAACGTGAAACCGCTGCAATAATTCTTCGCACGGCACCGCTAATTGCTGAACGCAGTCGAGGATTTTTATTTCATCTTTTATATTGAAGTGTTTGAGCAGGTTTTCGTAGGCCTTTCGATGAATGCCGGTTTGAAATCCGCCGAGGTCGATAGGTACCCTGTCGGGAATTTTATGATTCATTGCCGTCAAAACTCGCTGCCGAGAGGTCATTGTTTCCTTCATAATGTTCTCTGAATTTAGTTCATAGTTTGTTGTTCATAGTTAATTACAACAAAACAATGAACAAAGAACAATGAACAGTGAACAAAAAAGCCGTTCCTATTATAATCCCCCGCACCTGACAGTCAATCGTTTAACAGGTCTGCAATGCGGTTGCGACCTTAGTCTACTTGCTATCACTCGATTTATGGTTTTCCTTTTGTGATTGAACTTTCGAGATTGCGCAGTTTAGAATCAATGTCCTCTATGGAGAACACTTCTACTTTGTAATTGAGCGGACGCTTAGAAATTGCCTGTTCAACAGCAAGCTTATGGTCTTTAGCTGTTACTGAAACCAGGATAGTTAGTTTCCGCAATAATTTTTTGAGTACGCTTGCTTGTTGTTCCGTACCAAGTTTCAGTTTCACACGCTCATTTATTGCTACTCGTCTCCCCTCAAGAATTTCGCCTAACATCCTAAGTCGCCATATTACTACCTCCGGGCGGAGAGCTTGGAAATTACCAAAATATATGTATCTCATCCCGGAAAAATCACTTATTGAGTTTTGAATAAATAATAGAACACATCATATTCTTAATTGTGCATGATGGAAAAACGAACGCAACAATTTTTTTTGACCACGCTGGTTACGCAACGAACCTGCGACCGCCCCATACAA